>VOFC01006829.1_pt1:0-95000 | contig 98650 bp, 102 predicted proteins | sample 5384161 | NCBI WGS metagenome assembly VOFC01 (sample SAMN12384722, study PRJNA508395) | human gut metagenome | isolation source: healthy gut B | host: Homo sapiens
ATAATCCGTAAGACAACGAATGCGTTCTTTGTCAAGGTCGCGGACTGGAACCAGAACGGCAACCAGGGACGGGGTGAAATACGTGCAAGTCATGGCGGTGAATCCAAACGGCTTAACCAGTTATGCTTGGCACGTGGAACGTATGGATTCGCCACTTGCCGAATATAACGAAAAGCATCTAATCAGATTACCATGATGTCGTGGCGGGCTTTCTTGCGGACAAAACCCTCTTTGCGCGTCGTGATCAAGGGAAGGACTCTCGTGGAGTTTACATTGGAACGTCTTTCTTGACTATGCAAGAAACAGAATCCGAAGGAGCCCACATGAAAAGCAGGAAAGAAGCTGCATGAAATATATTCCAGACATTCCTGAGGCTACCGACAGGAACCTATCGTTCTGACAGCATTTATGTAGGCGATATGACTCCGGAGTTGTTAGACAGTTTATATATCGTGGCGCAAGGGAAATCGTACAGAACAGTGATGCCACTATCAACCACTCGTTCCACGCCTGCGGCCTCCGTATAGTGGATGTGATGACCCTGCAATGGAAACATATCGACTTTGCAAGGAAAGAGTTGCGGGAAGATTATGATAAAGACAAACAAACGGCATGTCATACCTGCTTACTGAACCTGCATTACATATATATTACAGCAATGGCGGGAAAAACGTGAAGGATGCCGATATGTGTTCAACCTTGTAAAAGAGACTTTGATCTGGATGATGCGGAGGCACTGTACAAAGCCCGCAACAATGCCACGAAATGCATCAACCAGTCGCTGGCAGTTGTCGGTGAGCAGATCGGCCTTCCGTTCAGTCTCCTCGATGCACGCAGCCCGGCACTCATTTGCGGTTTTGCGCTGAACAAGGGACTATCCATGTCGGTAGTCAGCCGTCTGCTCGGACATAGCAGCACGGATATTACAGAGAAGGTTTATGCCCGTTTCCTGCCGGAAACGCTATCGGCAGAGGTGGCAAAACTGAGCGGAGAATTAATCAACTTTGACTATATAATCACTGTGAAAGATAAAGAAACATGATATCATTGCCATTTGAGTTGCATGTATCCCGATAGCAGGATTCCTTATTGTACTGGCTGTAACCTATATATACAAGATTAAACAGCCAAAGGTATTCTGGGGTGTGGGGCTCACTACCATTATCGGTATCCTCATCCTTCTTGGATTAGGGGTGCTTCGTCCATCTTGGGGAACAGAAACCGGCACGGCTGTCATTGTGGGAATCAGTACCGCTATCGGATGTGCACAACGCTTTGATATATGCAGCAGAGGACTTGCATCAAAAAAAGCGAATTAAGGAAAGAAAATCACAGAAACTGAATCTGTGCAAGAAGATATGGTTCCAGATCACCATAAAAGTGACTTTACCGTCTCGGCTTGATACTGAATTGGCAAGAAAGATCTTTGATAAAGCCATTGAAGAAGAATATACATTATCAACGATGACCATTATGAGTGGACTTTGAACAAAGTTCTTCTTGCATATATGTGCGGACGTATCTATTGCGAAGATTATCCGAAAAAACAATATATGATGAGAAGATGTACTGGATGCCTGGCAGAGTGGAATTATTTCCGGGTACTGAATTAGATAAGTTATTTAACATGAAAGATTTGACCCAATCAAGGCATACTCGAAAAAACAAAGCTGCGCCTACAGGATTTGAGAAAATTGACAAGTTATTTGAGTAGCCAATGTGCTACTCTCTTTTTTGTTTGACAAGCAGCAGGTTATAAGCTCATCACCTTCGTGTTATATACAACTCTAACACGATCTCTAACATAGTATCTAATTCATTCTAACACCAAGATTCCTAAGGAGTTTGAACCTTTGCATCGTGCTTTTGGTACGATGTGCACAGTCGTATCATAGCACGTAAACCCGGCTTACAGTCCGAGTGTGCATAAGGAAGGTTAAGCCATAATACGATAAACTATGGCTCAAAAATTAAATGGAGAAAAGAAACTATGCGACCGGGAATTGCTTGAAAAGATTCTCAGCATAGTGGAGAGACAAGAAAAACTGCCGCCTCTGGCTCATGAAGGCGGACACCGTCTATATGACAACAAGTCTTTGATGGAGAAATTGAACATCAAAGAAAAGTATCTGAAAAAGTTGCGAGACAACGGTTATCTCGGCTACTCGCGTAAAGGTGATAAATACTGGTACACGCAGGAAGACGTGGATCGCTTTCTGCGCCGTTTCCATTATGAAGCTTTCGCTATTGGTGATGAACTTCCCAAACAGCGAAGGAGGTGGCTATGTTTGACACCATTCATTTGACCAACATGCTTCGTTCGGAAGTGGAAGGCATTCCGGAAACAGGTCTTCCGTTGGATGCCTTTCCGGACAAGATACAGGAGATTATCCTCAATCTTGCCAGATACGAAAATTTCAATGTGGAATATACTGCGTCTATTGTTCTTTCTGCCGTTGCTACTGCAATAGGTAACTCTTGTCATATCCGTATAAAGGGCGAGTGGAAAACTTGCCCATCCCTTTATATGATGTTGGTCGGTCGTCAGGGCTTGGGAAAAACACCTCCTCTCGGTTTTATTTATAAGCCGATTAATGAGTATGATGACCGGCTGCATGAGAAATATAATGAGGAATATGACGAATATGAAAGATCCATGTCAGCAGGCAAGCACGGAAGTGACGGGGAAGAACAACTGCTCAAGAAACCGAATTTTGTAACAACGGTCATTTATGACTCTACCCCGGAGGCGATGATGAATATTCATCAGCATAATCAGCGTGGGATAACATTGGTCGTCGATGAAATCCTGGCTTTGTTCAATTCCGTCAAAAGGTACAACAGCAAGAACAACCTCATTGAAGATTTGCTGACAGCTTATAGCGGACAGCCGTTAAAGATTATCCGCAAATCAGAATCACGTCCTGTTCTAATCAAGAATCCGTGTATAAATGTCATCGGTTCAGTACAGACGAATATGCTGCAGGAAGTCTTCCGTGCAGAGTTCCTTGCCAACGGATTGCTTGACCGTTTTCTGTTTGTCTACCCCAAAAACAGGAAAATATCCGGATGGAGACGGGAAGAACGGAATACAGCCCGTCCTGATATCATGAATCAATGGAGGACAATAATCAACAGAATCTTAAGCATCCCCTGTATCCTTGATGACAAGGGTACAACGGTCAATCCCCGTATCCTTACAATGTCTGACGATGCGGAAGAATACTTTTATGAATGGTACAATGAAATTATTGATGCTGTAAATGCCATTGAGGATGATGCGGATGTTGAAAGCCGCAAGATGAAACTCAACGGCCATGTAGCACGTCTTGCCCTGTTGTTTCAGGTAATGAAATGGGCTACTGATAGTGGAGATATGCAATATATTGAGAGGGACTCCGTAGAATCGGCAATCCGTATGATTGATTATTATGAGGAAACATACAGGAGGATTCAGGAAACCATTGTCATAAACAGTATCGGCGAAACTAAGGAAGCGTGGCTTTCCCTGTTGGAAAATCGGTTTACTTCCGGGGATGCTGTCATTGCCGGTAGAAAAGTTGATATGTCCCGACGTACCGTCTATTATGCACTTGACCAATTATGCCGACTTAAGCACCCTCTTATAGAAAAGCTTCAGCATGGAGTCTATCGCAAAAATATGACAGAAAATACTGATGCACCTTGCACTATTGCACTTTCATCTTGTCAAGATACCGTGCAATTTTCTCAAAGTGCAAAAGTGCAGAGTGCAACCACACTAAAATCAGAGGACCATGAGTGAATACAGATTCCATTTACAGAAATATCGTCCTGGAAGCAAGGCTACTTGTCCGAACTGTGGTAAAAGCCGGTGTTTTGTCAGGTATATTGATGAACAAGGCAGCATTAGCTTTCCCGGTAATGTCGGCAAGTGTGATCATGAAAACAGTTGCGGATACCACTATACACCTAAGGAATACTTTAAGGATAACCCTGATGTGTTGGAAATGAATGAAAAAACTGGTAAGCCACTGGTTTCTGCCCCTTGTAAGACGGCAGATAAAACTCCGTCTTGTATTGCCCCTTCGTATATTCCTTCATCTTATGTGTTAAGAAGCCTGTCACATTATTCAATCAATCCCCTTATATCAGTATTTCTGTCATGTATTTGGCGAAAATGAGGCAAGCAGATTGTTTGAAATGTATCGCATAGGGACATCTTCAAAATGGGAGGCGCAACGGTTTTCTGGCAGACAGATATAAATGGACAGGTAAGAACCGGCAAGGTAATGTGCTATAATGCTGAGACAGGGCATCGGGTTAAAGAGCCTCAGGCTTTTGTCAGTTGGGCACATTCCGAGTTGAAGTTGCTGGATTTCCATTTGAAGCAATGTCTGTTTGGAGAACATATTCTGAAAAAATGCATCCTCTCCGGTAATGCTGGTGGAAAGTGAAAAGACCGCTGTTGTAATGAGCCATTTTATCCCCGACTATATATGGCTGGCAACAGGTGGAAAGAATGGTTGTTTCAACAGTGAAGTTATGCAGGTTCTCAAAGGCAGGGAGGTTACTCTCATCCCGGATTTAGGAGCGACCGAACAATGGAAAGAAAAGTCTGCTTTGTTGTCTGGAATATGCAAACGGGTTGTTGTGTCCAATGTCTTGGAATGTACATCCGATGAAGAGCAACGCAGCCAAGGATTGGACATTGCAGACTTCTTTCTGTATTCACCATCAAAGAGACAGATACTCCATCAGATGATACAACGTAATCCAGCATTGCAGTTGCTCATTGATGAACTGGATCTGGAACTTATTGAATAGTAAAGGAACTTGTTCGAGGATTTATAGAAAGTCCTTAACATAATAAGGACTTTTTGCCTGGACGGCAATAAAATCCGGTTATTGTCCGCAGGGCGGACTGGCACAAGAGCAAGCTCAAATATTAATCATTTATCAAAAGATATACCCTATATGAACACAGATATTAAACAGGCCATGCATGTTGAAGCCGGGAAGTCATTCGGCACAGCAGAGGCGAATGAAAACGAAAGGCGTTGGAATGACGACAAGATTGACAGAAAGAATCAGGATCCGACCAATCACTATGACAAGACCCGAATGAAACTGAATTTCGAGATTGGGCCCGATGGGAAAGTTCATCCGTTGGGCTATCATGAGAAATCGCTTGAAGTCCGTTTGCAGGAACGCCTGTCGGAGTTGTGCTGGAAGCCATTCAAGCCGGACAGCAAAATTCAACCAAACTGTTGTGCGAAATTTATCTTCGGAGGCAATCATGACCGTACACTTGAAATGGCATTTGGGACTCAAACCGTAAATCTGGATAAGGATGCAGACAACAGCCATCTCCAGCGATGTCCGGAAATCGAACAATGGGCGAAAGATGTCTATGACTGGTGTGCCAAACGATACGGGCAGGAAAACATTGTCGGGTTTCAGGTGCATCTTGACGAGAGCAGCCCGCATATTCACGCCTTGATTGTTACAGTCGGACAACGAGCCAAAAGCGGTCGTGAGTGCGTCATGTGGTCTGCCAAGTTTGGCAAGAACTGTTATGAGTATGGTCAGATTCTTCGGGAGATGCATACATCACTATATGAAGAGGTTGGGAGCAAGTACGGGCTGGAACGTGGTGACAGTATTGAAGGCCGGAACGTCAGTCATCTTAGTAAACGCGATTATATCCGGAAACTGTCCAAAGATGCTAAACAGGCGGAGAAAGCAGTCAAGGGGCTGCAGACTATGACACGGAGATTGGAAGCACAGATATTCAGGTCTCAATCCCAACTTGAAGAAATAGAGAAGTCTCTGGCTTCCGGTAAAATCGCTCTTCAGGAATATGAAATTCAAAAGACCAGGATACAAAAAAAACAGATTTCCGAATACCAGTCAAAACTTGAAGACAAGGCATGTAAGCTTCAAGAAAAGGAGCAGGAACTGGAGAAGATGACAAAGAATATAGACTGTGTCGGTAGAGTGGCGCAACCTTTTCGCAATTACAAGATAGATTTTGAGCCGCCACGGATCACTGGTAAACCTCCGATATTCGGTGTTGACAAATGGATTGAGGAGCAGAATGCGTTGCTGGACTATCGGGAGCTTAAATGGCTGCAACAGGAGTATGCACGACTGACGGATCTCAACAATAATCAGACAGAACAGATGCAGACATTTCTTGACCAGCTGGCTGAGCCTTCTATACGAGAACAAATCTTTTCTATCGCTGATGCTTTGATTGGCGGGCAGCCTGTCGCTGTTTCATCCAGTGGTGGCGGTGGCAACTCCGATTCAGACCTTCGCTGGGACGGAAGAAGGCCAGATGAGGAGGAAGAGATGTATAAACGACGATGTATAAAAACCGCATTAGAGGTGTCAATGAAAAATAAACATAGTTACCGAAGAAGATAATTTATCAAGGTGTGCCGTATCGAATATTTATAGCGCACCTTGTTTTTATTATGATTAAAATTCACATTACATACGCCCCATTATGAGAATGTACCGTTTGATATACCGAGTAATTGGGCATGGACAACATTAGGAAACATTGGAACGTGGCAAGCAGGAGGGACTCCAAGTCGTTCCAACAAATCTTATTATTGTGGAAATATTCCGTGGTTAAAGACTGGTGATTTAAACGATGGACTGATTACTAATATTCCAGAAAAGATAACAGAAGAGGCAGTTGACAGTTCTTCGGCCAAAATCAATCCTACAGGAAGTGTTCTTATCGCAATGTATGGGGCAACAATAGGTAAATTAGGAATACTCACCTTTCCTGCTACAACAAATCAAGCATGTTGCGCATGTACTGAATATTTTGCAATAACTCAGCACTATCTTTTCTATTTTCTTTTATCTCATAGAGATATGTTTATAGCAAAAGGTGGTGGTGGAGCACAACCAAATATTTCAAAAGAAATAATTGTCAATACCGCGATACCTCTACCACCACTCGCTGAACAAGAAAGAATCGTAACAGAAATTAAGCGTTGGTTTACCTTGATGACCAAATTGAGGAAGATAAAACTGATTTGCAAATTGTAATTAATCAAGCTAAAAGCAAGATACTTGACCTTGCTATTCACGGAAAACTCGTACCCCAAGACCCGAATGACGAACCTGCTTCAGAACTGCTCAAACGCATAAATCCAAAGGCAGAGTTTGCTTGTGATAACGGGCATAGTGAGAAGTTACCACAAAATTGGTGTTGGGCAAAGGGGAAGTTTATTTTTTCTCAAATGAAATCTGCACGACCTACAGGAGAAACGTTCCAATATATTGATATTGATTCTATCGATAATGCTCAACAAATTATCAAAGAGGCAAAAGTCATAAAAAGTAGTAATGCGCCAAGTAGAGCTAGCCGTTATACCCAAAAAGGTGATGTGGTTTTCTCAATGGTTCGTCCATATTTACGAAATATAGCTAAAGTTTGCTTCAATGATTGTATAGCATCAACAGGATTTTACGTCTGTAGTCCATTGGATATGCTTCATCCAGAGTTCTGTTATTATCTAATGATTTCAGATTATGTGGTAAATGGATTAAATCAATTCATGAAAGGGGATAATTCTCCATCCATTAATAAAGGGGATATTGATAATTGGTTGTATCCTCTACCTCCTCTTGCAGAACAGCAACGTATAGTTGCAAGAATAGAAGAGTTATTTTCAACTCTTGACAACATTCAAAAAGCCTTAGAAGCGTAGGAAAATACGCTTCTAAGATCTTATGCTACCAATTTACAACCTTGTCAACAATCTTTTGTTGTTCGCTAGCTGTACGCCGCAGATAGATGCGAGTAGTTTCAATACTTTCATGCCCCATAAGGTCGGCAAGTAATGCAAGGTCGTTGAAACGGTCAAGAAAGTTCTTGGCAAAGCGGTGGCGGAAAGAATGAGGATATACCACATCCTTGTTCAAACCATATTTCTCAGCGAAATGTTTTAGCTGTTGGGCTATACCTCGTGTTGTGATGCGTTGCCCGAAACGGTTAAGGAAAATATAACCGCTTGTCATGCTCTTACTTTTCAACCATTGTATGGCTTCACTCCGCAGATTCTTGGGTATATAAAGGCGACGTATTTTCCCACCTTTGCTATAAAGGTCGAGATACCCAACCTTTATATGCTCAACCTTGATGTGTAGTAATTCGCTCACACGTGCACCAGTAGCGGCCATGAACCAAACCACAAAGTACCAGTCATCGTATCCATCCGCTTTTAATCGTGCTTTTAGGAATTTATAGTCTGCATCGCTGATTACATTTTCCAAGAAGTTCTTTTTGTTGCACTTTAACAAATTTAACTTTCAGCTTATCTTGTTTGATAAACTCCAGATACTTATTGAGGCCTTGCAAACGGAGGTTGACAGTCTGTGGTTTGAAATTCTCCACCAAGTAGCCTTTATAAGCCAACAGGTTTTTCTTGTTTATTTCCCCATAGTGGCTGAGGAAGTAGTTCACCGTCCATACATACGAAGCCACTGTGTTCTTTTGCCAAGTTTGTTTTGGCGAGATAGTCTTTAAATTTTGTTATCATATTATTTTGTTTTTGATGAATACGATAACAATATAAAGCACAACCTAACGGGCATTATGAGCAGATACCTGATGGATGGACTATCACAACCATCAAAGATATATGCGAAAACATTAATGGATTATGGAAAGGAAAGAAAGAACCACTTGTAAATGTGGGCGTTATACGCAATGCTAATTTCACAAAAGGACTTTAAGTTGGACTATACCAATATAGAGTATATTGATGTGGAACAACGAGCTTTTTGTTCAACGCCATTTATTGAATGGAGATTTAATTGTAGAAAATCTGGAGGCAGTGATAACAATCCTGTTGGAAGAGCAATACTTTACGAAGGTAAAAATAGAGTTTTTTCTTTTAGTAATTTCACTATGGTTCTAAGGGTTAAAGACAAAAATATTGTTTCAAGTAAGTTCCTGTATTATTATATCTTATATAAATACAAAAAGGAACTATGAGGTCAATGCAAACTCAAACTACAGGTTTGCATAACCTCATACTAGAGAAATATCTTGCAATGCCTCTATATCTTCCACCTTATTCAGAACAACAACGCATAATAAAGAGAATTAAAGTTATTTTCAATACTCTAGATACAATAAAGGAGAGCCTATAAGCCCTCCATTATTGTATCCAATTTGGCAAATACTGTATGAATAGCATCTACAATTCGTTTTTGTTCCGATATTGGTGGCAAAGGAAATTTGATACTCTCTATAATGGATTTAGATATTCTTTGCTGGCCAACTACTCCATTAAAGGTACCAACACAATGGTTTATAAAGAGATCTGACTTGAAGAAGTATAAACCGTATTCTGCTAAAACACATTGTGAACGGAAAACAAAAAGTTCCGTAGTACCTGCTCCTATACCATTAGGAAGTGAAGTAACAATCACAGATTTCCGATTTTCTAAGCATGGTGAAATCTTGGCCACAACTATATCCCCTTCTGCAAAATGAGTAAATCCTTTCTTTATATCACCCCATAATTTTGATTCAAATCTAAACTCATTAGAATAACCATCTGCAATGTTAGTCATAGGCACAAACCCTGCAATGACATCATCAGCAACTTTATTTTTAGGATTGATCGTAAATATACTTTTAATATCTGTAAGATACCAAGAATCCGGTAAGTTCTCATAATGCCCGTTATCACAAGCAAACTCTGCCTTTGGATTTATGCGTTTGAGCAGTTCTGAAGCAGGTTCGTCATTCGGGTCTTGTGGTACAAGTTTACCATGAATAGCGAGATCTAGAATTTTGCTTTTTGTTTGTTTGATGGTTGTTTGTAAATCAACTTTACCTTGTTCTATTTGGCCAATCTAGAGTATTCCAATTTGTTTTAAACAGCGAACGATTCTTCCTTGCTCCTCAATCGGAGGTAATGGGATTAAGACTTCATTGATTGTATTAACAGACAATCCGGGTTGAGCTGTTGATGTTGCATATTGATTAAGATTCAAATGTATAAGGCTATGTACTGCCCATTCTACATCTGTTTTACAATAAGTCTCAACAACGACAGCATGCTCTGTCGCATAAAATAAATCCTCTGCAAAATTAATATTTCCGCATAATGCACCTTGCCTGCCAATTAAAGGGAAGCGCCCATTTCTATTGTAACTACAAACATAACCTCTAAGACCATTACCTCCATAGCAAGGAAACCTATGCTCAGAATCTTCTTTATCAGAAATGTCTTTTGCTGTTATATTCTTGCCAGCCTGTAAAGTGAATACTTCTCCTAGCGTCGTCCACTCCCACGAGCTTGGAATTTCAAACGGCACATTCTCATAATGGGGCGTATGTAATGTGAATTTTAATCATAATAAAAACAAGGTGCGCTATAAATATTCGATACGGCACACCTTGATAAATTATCTTCTTCGGTAACTATGTTTATTTTTCATTGACACCTCTAATGCGGTTTTTATACATCGTCGTTTATACATCTCTTCCTCCTCATCTGGCCTTCTTCCGTCCCAGCGAAGGTCTGAATCGGAGTTGCCACCGCCACCACTGGATGAAACAGCGACAGGCTGCCCGCCAATCAAAGCATCAGCGATAGAAAAGATTTGTTCTCGTATAGAAGGCTCAGCCAGCTGGTCAAGAAATGTCTGCATCTGTTCTGTCTGACTATCGTTGAGAGCCGTTAGTCGTGCATACTCCTGTTGCAGCCATTTAAGCTCCCGATAGTCCAGCAACGCATTATTCTGCACCGCCTGTATTTGCTGTTCGGCATCCTTCCGATACAGTTCTTCAATCTGACGGACAATCTTCACGAATCGGCTGGCGATAGATCTGTTCTGCTCCTCAATCCATTTGTCAACACCGAATATCGGAGGTTTACCAGTGATCCGTGGCGGCTCAAAATCTATCTTGTAATTGCGAAAAGGTTGCGCCACTCTACCGACACAGTCTATATTCTTTGTCATCTTCTCCAGTTCCTGCTCCTTTTCTTGAAGCTTACATGCCTTGTCTTCAAGTTTTGACTGGTATTCGGAAATCTGTTTTTGTATCCTGGTCTTTTGAATTTCATATTCCTGAAGAGCGATTTTACCGGAAGCCAGAGACTTCTCTATTTCTTCAAGTTGGGATTGAGACCTGAATATCTGTGCTTCCAATCTCCGTGTCATAGTCTGCAGCCCCTTGACTGCTTTCTCCGCCTGTTTCGCATCTTTGGACAGTTTCCGGATATAATCGCGTTTACTAAGATGGCTAACATTCCGGCCTTCAATACTGTCACCACGTTCCAGTCCGTACTTGCTCCCTACCTCTTCATATAGTGAGGTGTGCATTTCCCGAAGAATATGGCCATACCCATAACGGCTCTTGCCAAACTTAGCCGACCACATAACGCATTCGCGTCCACTTTTGGTTCGTTGTCCGACAGGAACAATCAAGGCATGGATATGTGGGCTGCTCTCATCAAGATGAACTTGGAAGCCGATTATGTTTCCCTGTCCGTACCGTTTGGCGCACCAGTCATAGACATCTTTTGCCCATTGTTCGATTTCCGGACATCGCTGGAGATGGCTGTTGTCTGCACCCTTATCCAGATTTACGGTTTGGGTTCCAAATGCCATTTCAAGCGTACGATCATGATTGCCTCCGAAGATAAATTTCGCACAACAGTTTGGTTGAATTTTGCTGTCCGGCTTGAAAGGTTTCCAGCCCAGTTCAGTCAACCGTTCCTGCAAACGTACTTCAAGCGATTTCTTTTGATAACCTAACGGATGAACTTTCCCATCGGGCCCAATCTCGAAATTCAGTTTCATTCGGGTCTTGTCATAGTGATTGGTCGGATCCTGATTCTTTCTGTCAATCTTGTCGTCATTCCAATGCCTTTCGTTTTCATTCGCCTCTGCTGTGCCGAATGACTTCCCGGCTTCAACATGCATGGCCTGTTTAATATCTGTATTCATATATGGTATTCTTTTGATAAATGATTAATATTTGAGCTTGCTCTTGTGCCAGTCCGCTCTGCGGGACAATGACCGGATTTTTTATTGCCGCCAGGCAAAAAGTCCTTATTGTGTTAAGGACTTTCTATAAATCCCTCGGAACAAGTTCCTTTACTATTCAATAAGTTCCAGATCCAGTTCATCAATGAGCAACTGCAATGCTGGATTACGTTGTATCATCTGATGGAGTATCTGCCTCTTTGATGGTGAATACAGAAAGAAGTCTGCAATATCCAATCCTTGACTGCGTTGCTCTTCATCGGATGTACATTCCAAGACATTGGACACAACAACCCGTTTGCATATTCCTGCTAACAAAGCAGACTTTTCTTTCCATTGTTCAGTTGCTCCTAAATCAGGGATGAGAGTAACTTCCCTGCCTTTGAGAACCTGCATAGCTTCACTGTTGAAACAACCGTTCTTTCCACCTGTTGCCAGCCATATATAATCGGGGATAAAATGGCTCATTACAACAGCGGTCTTTTCACTTTCTACCAGCATTACTGGAGACGATGATTTTTTTAGAAGATGTTCTCCATACAAACACTGCTTCAAATGGAAATCCTGCAACTTTAACTCGGAATGTGCCCAGCTGACAAAAGCCTGAGGCTCTTTAACCCGATGGCCTGTCTCAGCATTATAGCACATTACCTTTCCTGTTCTTACTTGTCCATTTATATCTATCTGCCAGAAAACTGTTGAACCTCCCCATTTTGCAGATGTTCCTATACGATACATGTCAAATAACCTGTTTGTCTCACTTTCACCAAATACGCGACAGAAATATTGATACAAAGGGTTTATTGAATAATGTGACTGACTCCTTAACACATAAGATGAAGGAATATACGAAGGGGTAATACAAACGGATGTTTTATCTACAGACTTATAAGAGGCTGAAAGCAGTGGCTTACCATTATCCACATTCATTTCCAATTTATCAGGATTATCTTTGAAATATTCCTTGGGGGTATAGTGGTAGCCACAACTGTTCTCATGATCACACTTACCGACATTGTTTGGAAAGATAATGCTGCCCAATTCATCAATATACCTGACAAAACATCGGCTTTTACCACAACTCGGACAAGTAGTCTTGGTTCCGGATTTGTATTTCTGTAAATGAAATCTGTATTCACCCATGGTTCTCTGATTTTAGTGTTGTTACACTCTGCACTTTTGCACTTTGAGAAGATTGCACAGTTTCTTGACGGATGAAAGTGCAATAGTGCAAGGTGCATAAGTGTTTTCTGTCATAAGTTTACGATAAACTCCATGCTGAAGCTTCTCTATAAGAGGGTGCTGAAGCCGACACAATTGGTCAAGCGCATAATAAACAGATCGTCTGGACATATCAACTTTTCTACCGGCAATAACTGCATCCCCAGAAGTAAACTTCTCTCCTAGCAGAGAAAGCCAGGCTTCCTTCGTTTCACCAATACTGTTTGTGACAATGGTTTCCTGAATCCTCCGGTATGTTTCCTCATAATAATCAATCATACGGATTGCTGATTCCACGGAATCCTGTTCGACATATTGCATATCGCCACTATCAGTAGCCCATTTCATTACCTGGAACAATAGGGAAAGACGGGCTACATGCCCGTTGAGTTTCATCTTGCGGCTTTCAACATCGGCATCGTCCTCAATGGCATTTACTGCATCAATTATTCCATTATACCATTCATAAAAAGCATTCTTCCGCATCATCAGACATTGTAAGGATACGAGGATTTACCGTTGTTCCTTTGTCATCAAGAATACAAGGGATGCTGAAAACTCTGTTGATTATTGTCCTCCATTGATTCATGATGTCAGGACGAAGTGTATTTCTTTCTTCCCGTCGCCATCCGGATATCTTCCGGTTTTTAGGATAGACAAACAGAAAGCGATCAAGCAATCCGTTGGCAAGGAATTCTGTACGGAAGACTTCCTGCAGCATATTTGTCTGTACTGAACCAATGACATTTTTATACATGGATTCTTGATTAGAACAGGACGTGATTCTGACTTGCGGATAATCTTTAACGGCTGTCCGCTATAAGCTGTCAGCAAATCTTCAATGAGGTTGTTCTTGCTGTTGTACCTTTTAACGGAATTGAACAAAGCCAGAATTTCATCGACTACCAATGTTATTCCGCGCTGATTATGCTGATGAATATTCATCATCGCCTCAGGAGTAGAATCATAAATGACAGTAGTTATAAAATTAGGCTTTTTTGAGCAACCGCTCTTCCCCGTCAGTACCGTGCTTACCTGCTGACATGGCTCTCTCATATTCATCGTATTCTTCGTTATATTTCTCATGCAGCCGGTCATCATACTCATTTATCGGCTTATAAATAAAACCGAGGGGAGGAGTCTTTCCAAGTCCGGGACGACCTACCAACATCATATAAAGGGAAGGGCAAGTCTTCCACTCTCCCTTTATACGGATATGACAAGAATTACCTATTGCAGTAGCAACAGCGGACAGAATAATAGACGCAGTATATTCCACATTAAAATTTTCGTATCTGGCAAGGTTGAGGATAATCTCCTGTATTTTGTCCGGAAAGGCATCCAATGGAAGACCTGTTTCCGGAATACTTTCCACTTCCAAACGAAGCATGTTGGTCAAATGAAGAGTATCAAACATAACCACCTCCTTCCTGTTTAGGAAGTTCATCGCCAACAGCAAAAGCTTCATAATGGAATCGGCGTAGAAAACGGTCAACGTCTTCCTGCGTGTACCAGTATTTATCACCTTCACGCGAGTAGCCGAGATAACCGTTGTCACGCAACTTCTTCAGATACTTCTCTCTCACCCCTAATTTTGCCATCAAAGTTTTATTATCATACAATTTATGTTTGTCTGACAAAAACTGCGGCAATAATTTTTCATGCTTTTTCCAATATGGCGAGAATCTTTTTCTATGAGTTCTCGATCGCACGGAGTTTTTTTCTAATTTAATTTCAGCCATATTCTACAGTTTTATGGCTTAAACTTCCTTATGCACATTCGGATCTTAAGCCGGGTTATTTGTCACGGTACGATTGTGCACATCGTCCGTAACCACTGCGAATTTAGCAAGTCCTTAGGGGCTTAAAAGTTAGAATAAGTTAGACTAACATGTTAGGATGATGTTAGGATAGATTAGGATAGGTTAGGACTGGTATTAGGATGAAGTTAGGATTAGAATCACAACTTACTGATAATGAATAAAAAAGAGTAGCACACCTGCTACTCAAAGAATTTATCTATTTCTTCTGATTTAAATGGGACTATTGCATCTTTTCTATTAGCTCTTGACTGTCCCAAATCTTGTATTTGAAACAAAACTTTTAATTCAGCATCTGGAAACATATCTTGTCTTCCGAATTTCCAGAACGTTTTTTCTTCTATTTTAGAATAATTCGGTTTGTCTCCACAATATATCCTACCACACATATATGCCAGAAGAACCTTTGAATTATTCCATTTATAAAAGCTGCCACATTCCGTAATATATCCGGCTTCTATTGCCTTGGCAAAAACTTTTCTGGCTGTATCTGTATCTAATATTTTCGGCAAAACGACCTCTCCTTCATTGCATACGGATTTTCCTCCTGTTTAGAATCCTCAATGAGTGCTTCATTTTTCACTTCGGTTATTTTCCCATTATTTTTTCTCTTTTAGTTTCTCCGCACAGAAAGCTAAAGCTGCTCCGGAAATCAAAGTGATGATAGCACCCCAAAATTCTACAGAACCGGTTTTATCCTCACCAACGGGATTTATAACTCCAATTCCGATAAGTAATAGAGTACCGGTGAATAAAGTTATTGCACTTGACCAAAGTATCGTTCTTGCATGTTTCTTAAAAACAAAAGATAAAGCAAGTATGATGACACAAATACCAATAATCAAAAATATTACTCTTAACATAAAAAACACATTTAATTATTTGTTCAAAAACAAACTACTATAAATTAATGATAATTATATTATCTCAAGTGAAGCAAATTCATCTTTTAGACGTGCCACTTCCGAGGACAGTGTTTCCGGAAGGAAGCGGGCATAGACCTTCTCTGTGACATCCGTACTTCCATGTCCAAGAAGACGACTGACTACAGACATAGACAAGCCTTTATTCAAAGCAAAAACTGCAAATGTATGTCTGGCCACATGCATTGACAAGTTGAAAGGCAACCCAATCTGTTCTCCTACCACTGCCAAAGACTGGTTAATACATTTGGTTGCGTTATTACGAGCCTTATAAAGAGCTTCCTCATCATCAAGTTCCAGATTTTCCTTTACCAGATTAAACACATAGCGGCAGCCTTCACGTTTTTTTCTTGCCACTGCCTCAAAATATGTATAGCAGGCTCTGTAAGAGGAATCACATGGCGTTTGTTTGTCTTTATCATAATCTTCCTCAATTCTTTCTTTTCAAAATTTACATGTCCCCACTGCAATGTCATTACATCGACAACCCGCAGTCCGCAAGCATGAAAAGCAAAGAAAAACATTTCAAGAAACTCTTTTCTGCGTGGTTCCTGACAGGTTTTGTAATATTCCATGAGAGCCTGCATTTGTTCTTTATTCAAACTCTTACCGTCAAATTCACTCTCTTCCTCAGATAATGAAGTTTTGGTAATGATACGCATATCTTGAATCCTCGCATTTATAGCGGGTTCCATGATATTCATTTCACATGCATAAGCACAAGCTTTCAATATCGGTGTCAGTGAATGGTTTATCGTGGCATCGGTATTCTGTTTGACTTCTCTACGCCAATCAATATAACTATCCAACAATTCAGGTGTTACATCACCCACATAGATAGAATCGTTTCCACATGTCGCCTGCTTGGTAGCTCTTAAAAAGTCTGGAAGATATTCATACAGCTTCTTCCGTTCTCATATCGGCTCCTTCCTATTCTATTTCTCGAATAATCGGAAGAAAGACGCTCCAATGTGAATTCAACAAAATCTTTTCCTTGATCACGACGTGAAAGAGGTTTGTCTGAGAGGAAACCGGATATAACATCAGCAGTAATCTGATTAGGATGTTTCTCGTTATACTCTGCCAGTTGAGAATCTATACGTTCAACACGTGATAACAAGAGTTGATTGAGCCGTTTAAACTCACTACCATAACTAACACGAATTTCACCCCGTCCCTGATTACCGTTCTGATTCCAGTCCGCAACTTTAACAAAGACATTTGTAGTCTTTCGGATTATTTGCCTGTTCCAAGTATATTCCAACTCAATAGGATAGGCTTTCTCTTTATCTATCACCTTCGGAATGCGAAGACGATATTTACCCAACGGATATAGTCTTTTCGGTCTTCCCATATGCCTTTTCCTCCTTTTTTAATATTCCTGAGGAGAAGCAAAGGTAATGTATTTTAGACAAACAAACTCCGATTTTGAGAGAAAAAACCGTAATTTAGACAAACAAACCACACCGTTTGAGACCATAAAACACCAGCGCGACAAACAAATTATCTTTGTTTATCGCGCTGATATTCAATTATTTAACCTATCTGTAGGCTATTAATATTCTTCCTCGTTGAAGAAGAAGTCTTCTTTGCTGGGGTAATCGGGCCAAATATCTTCGATGCATTCGTAGGTTTCCCCCTCGTCTTCCATCTCTTGCAAGTTTTCAATAACTTCGAGAGGTGCCCCGGAACGCATAGCGTAGTCAATCAATTCCTCTTTTGTCGCAGGCCAAGGTGCGTCTTCGAGTTTCGATGCTAATTCTAATGTCCAGTACATAGTGATAAAAAATTTAACGTTAAGTCCTCCTATAAAATTTTCGCAAAAGTAATTTATTTATTTTCATTTACAATCTTTATCCCAGAAAATTTCGTCTTGTTTTGCAATGTAATTGTTAAATCTTGCTAAAACAAAAAAGTAGTCTGACAGACGATTGATGAATCTCATGATGTTTTCATCGACTAAAACTTCTTTTGGGCTACTTGACAGATGCGGCGTTCGGCTCGACGGCAAACGGTTCGACAGATGTGTGCTTGGGCGGCAGCGGCGGTTCCGCCGGGTAGGAGGAATGCATGGAGCGGAGGAACGGTCGCATCCAATGTATCGATACGGTCTTCTATCCGAGCGATGTCTTCGGGACAAAGGCGGCTGGCTTCTCGGAGTTGTGTGAAGGACGTGTCGGTGGCGAGGTAGGAGCCGATGACAAAGAGTTTATTTTGAATGAAGAGGAGCAGGGCATCGTCTTCGGGTCGATTTCCTGTTTGTCGAAGGAGACCTATGTGGGCATTGAGTTCATCGACGGTTCCATAGGCTTTCGAGCCTCGGATCGTTTTTAGTGGTACGTTGTCCTCCTACTAACGATGTCGTGCCTTTATCTCCGGTCATTGTGTATAGGTTGCTTTTTTTTCATATCTTCATTTTTGGGTATTAACGGTTATATCGTTCGAGAAGTTCGCAACAGGTTTTGGCATCCGGTACGATGTGGTAAAGATCCGGACGGTCGTATCGCAAGAAATTTTCTTTGCGCAGCAGTTCTATTTGCTGAATCAATGGGTTGAACAGGCCTTGTGTGTTACAGATGATAACGGGTTTGTCGTGTGTGCCGAGCATTTTTGTCGTGAGGGCGTCGAAAAGTTCGTCGATAGTCCCTATTCCGCCGGGAAGGGCCACGAGTATGTCGCCTCGCTCGATGAGCAGCCGTTTACGTTCACCCATGCTGTCGGTTGTGACGAGGTCGGTGGGTTGTTGACTGGATCGACCCATTTCGGCGATATGCCGGGTGATGATGCCGAGTACTTGGCTTCCATTGTCGCGGACTTCCCTAGCGACGATTTCCATGAGGCCTCCGTTGGCCCCTCCGTATACTAATGTCTTGTGGTGTGTTCCTATCCATTGTCCTACTGTTTCGGCTTCGTTTTTATATATCGGAGCGACCGTGTCTGATGCAGAACAGAAAATGGTAATGTTTTGCATGTGTTTCTGTTTTTCTTTCAAAGGTAATGAAAATTCGGTATAACTCAATAAACTTGTTTCTCTTCTCGACTTGCACTATTTTTGCATGCTGCGAAAATAGGCTGCGTCTCGGTATAATCAAGTGAACTTGTTCTTACTCTTGACTTGCGCTATCTTTGCACCTCCTTAACACAGGGATATTTTATGGAAGAATTTCAAACACATACTTTACCGAACGGTCTCCGTCTGATTTACCGACCGACGCAATCGGCGGTTTCGTATTGCGGATTTACTGTCAATGCCGGGACTCGCGACGAGGACGAGGGTTACAGCGGATTGGCTCATTTTGTGGAACATACGATTTTTAAGGGGACGACTCATCGGCGTGCTTCGCATATTTTGAACCGCATGGAGGTTGTCGGCGGTGAATTGAATGCTTATACGTCGAAAGAGGAGACGGTGGTGTATTCTGTTTTCCCCGGCGCTCATCTGGCTCGTGCCATGCAGTTACTCGGCGACCTTGTCGCAGATTCTCAGTTCCCGGAGAGAGAGTTGTGCAAGGAGCGTGAGGTCGTCGTCGACGAGATAAACTCTTATCGGGATACGCCTTCGGAGTTGATTTACGACGAGTTTGAATCATCTCTTTTCGAGGGGTGTTCTTTGGGCCGGAATATTTTGGGAGACGTGGATTCTTTGACTCGAATCACATCGGACATCGCCCGTCGTTTTCTGACGGATTATTATACGCCCGAAAATATGGTATTCTTTTTTATGGGTTCGACATCTTTCAATCGGGTGAGGGGGCTGGCGGAGCGCTATTTCGGTCATTTATGCCGTCCTAAGAAAGAGTTGTCTCGTGAGTTGAAACCGTTTGTCGAATCTTTTTCCCGGACGGTGAGCCGTGATACTCATCAGTCGCATGTCATTATAGGGGCAAGGGCGTATGATTTGTTCGACAAACGTCGCCGTCCGTTACTGTTGTTGAATAATTTATTGGGTGGCCCGGGTATGAACAGCGTGTTGAATGTGAGCCTCCGGGAAAAGAGAGGGTATGTCTATACGGTGGAGTCGTCCGTGACTTCGTATACCGATACGGGACTTTTTACAGTTTATTTCGGGACGGATCATCGTTATGCTCAGCGATGTATCGATTTGGTGAAAAGGGAGTTGAAAAGGGTTCGAGAGCAAAGGCTTTCGCCGGCGAAGTTGGCTGCGGCCAAACGTCAGTTTATGGGGCAGATAGAGGTTTCTACCGATCATTCGGAGAATGTGGCGTTGGCTTTGGGAAAGAGTTTCCTCCGTTACGGTCGTTTCGATTCTTTGGAGGAGATTGCGTCTTTGATGGAGCAGATTACGGCCGATGATATTTTGGAAGTCGCTAACGAGTTGTTGTCGGAGGATCGTTTGTCTATGTTAATTTATGAGTAAGGCGTGGTTAATTTTTACAATTTCGGGCAGATGAAGTGTGGAGTTTTTTGTATATTCGTATTTTCAAATATTATATTTTGAATGAAAATAGGTAATCTCGATTTTGGCAAGTATCCTTTGTTATTGGCTCCGATGGAAGATGTCACGGACGAGTCTTTCCGTTTGATGTGTAAGGAATTCGGAGCCGATATGGTCTACACGGAGTTCGTGTCGAGCGATGCTTTGGTAAGGAATATCAACAGCACCATGCGAAAATTGAGCATACAGGATGCGGAGAGACCTGTCGCCATACAGATTTACGGTCGTTTTGTCGATGCGATGGTCGATGCGGCTCGTCGTTGCGAGGAGGCTAATCCCGACGTATTGGATATAAACTTCGGCTGTCCGGTAAAAAAGGTAGCCGGCAAAGGCGCCGGAGCCGGTATGTTGAGGGATATCCCGTTGATGTTGAAAATTACCCGAGCCGTGGTCGATGCCGTGAAAATACCGGTGACGGTAAAAACGAGGTTGGGTTGAGACCATGATTCGAAGATTATCGTCGATTTGGCCGAGCGGTTACAGGATTGCGGCATTGCCGCTTTGACCATACATGGACGTACGCGCAGCCAAATGTATACGGGCGAAGCCGACTGGACTTTGATCGGAGAGGTAAAAAACAATCCTCGCATGCGTATCCCCATTATTGGAAACGGAGATGTGACGACTCCCCAAATTGCCAAAGAGCGATTCGATCGTTACGGGGTCGATGCCGTTATGGTGGGTCGGGCGAGTTTCGGTTGTCCGTGGATTTTCAAGGAGATGAAATATTATTTGGAGACGGGCGAGCTTTTACCTCCTCTTTCGATCCGCGAGAAGATGTCGGTTTTGAGGAGGCAGTTGCGTGAAAGTGTGGCTCGGTTGGACGAACGCCGGGGCATATTGCATATTCGCAGACATTTGGCGGCGACGCCGTTGTTTAAAGGCATTCCTAATTTCAGGGATACTCGCATAGCCATGTTACAAGCGAATACGGTCGATGAATTGACTGCTATTCTCGATAAGATAGAATGTGATATTTTACCAGAACAAATATAAAAAAAAAAGAGAGATATGAAAAAGGTGTGGAGTATATTGGCGGTTTTATCGATGTCTCTTACCGCATTGCAGGCAGTAGAAACTTCTGTGAAACAGCTTTCGGTAGATGATTTTTATAAGATGAAGGTATATAATAATTTCGATGTGTCTTATCGTCAGAGTGCCGATTCGGCCGGTGTTATCGTGATAATGGCATCGACCGAGGATATTTCTCATGTCGAATGTGTATCGAAAAAAGGTCAGTTGACGATTAAGTATAAAGGCCCGTCGGATAAAGAGCAGATGCAGGGTGCTATTATCGTTTATTCCACGGCTTTGGAGTATGTCGAAAATAATGGATTGGGATCGATACAGATTGTTTCGCCTATATCGGGAGCGGCATTTCAAGCCAAAGTACTGGGAAACGGTTCTATTTCGGCTCCTCAAATCGATTATGGCATTGTGAAAGCATCTGTATTGACCGGCAAAGGGAAAAATTTCGCTGACGGGTAAATGCCGAGAAGCCGAGCTTTCTGTGACCGGGGCAGGGCAGATAGAAGCCGATAGATTAACCGCTCGCGATGTAACCTGTCGAATCCGGGGGGTAGGAGTAATCGGGTGTCATGCTACCCAGAAATTGACGGCAAAGGCTACCGGAAATGGTGAAGTGTATTATCGAGGGACCCCCGAAATCAAGAAACTCTCTCTGGGAGAGTTATCTGTCCGTTCGTTGGAGGGGAAATAAGTTGCGAAGGTTTTATTTGTATCGGGCGTGATCGCTTTCTACCAGTGTGAATGCCGAGCCTTTCCTGATCGATTGATGAATGTAGTCTTCGGAAATACGGTCGTATTGAGGATTGATTTGAAATGTCCGTCCGGGTCTATTAACCCGTATACTGTTCCGGTTTGTACCACGGCCAAGCCATCGAAAAACGGAAATGCTTTGGAAAATTGCCGCTTTATTTTCCATTCGCCTTTACGGTTTATATAACCCCATTTCCCTCGTATTTTGACAGGGGCCAAGTCTGGGTTTCCAAAAGATTCACTGTCTTCGAATCGTGGTTCGATAAATATGTTTCCTTTGTTGTCGCACCACCCCCATTTTTTATCTTTCTTTATCCGAAAGGTATTCCCGTCGGAGATGAGTGCATCGCATTCGATCGTCCACAAAGTATCGCCTTTGGTATCGATGACTTGAAACAGTCCCGATTTGTCGGACCGGACAACCGCATGCCGTTCTTTTGAGAAAGACTCGGCCGACGAGAATTGCGCCGGTATTTGTTCAATCCCTTTGGAATCGATATACCCCCATAGATTTTGCTCGTTTTTAACTGCGGCAAGACCCGATGAGAACGGTTTTACATCTTTATAGAGCGGTTTAATAACGGGTGTTCCCGATTTGTCGATAAATCCCCCATCGTTCTCCTTTTTTCTCTTTTTGGGCGAAAGCTGCCATTCCTTCACAAAAAATCATGACCTTCGAAGCGCGGGTGAGAGTTAGTTGCAGTCTCCCTTTCGTATCTATGGCGCAAGGGGCTTCGTCGGGTCGTACTACCCAAGCCCGGTTTTCGTTGAAGATAGTTGCCCGGGTATATACCGCCGGATATTGAAGTTCACCGGAATCGTCGATATATCCCCATTTTTTATCCGATTGATTGCATATTAGCGCCATATTGTCGTAAAACAGGGAGGCATCGGAATATGCTCCGGTAAAATGCAAATTGTCTCCGTGGTCTATGTATTGACAGGAATCTTCGCTAAACACAGGTATGTATTTGGTATCGGACAGGAAATGAGAATCTTGTCCTCCGCATTGACAAAACAAGAAAATGCATGCAGCAGGTATGAAATGGAAATATTTCATGGCGAATATGTTTATTCACCGATTAAGTATAATATCATCTATGATATTTTTATCGGCGGAAGTTTATCGTAGGTTTCGATATATCGGCTTCTCTTTTCTGCGATAATATCTTTTATCGCGATGAGGATACCGGACTCTTCAACGTTCCCGAATTCGTCGTTAATGGCTGTACCAAACATTTTCATCGTGGGAGATAATCCCATATAGGCGTTGACTAACGGCGGAATGTTGTACCCGAGTTTGCGTACTTCTTGATTTAGAATTTTGTAGTCTTCTTTAAAGTCGTCATAAATGAACAATTTGCTCATTTTTTCTTCGTCGGTGTCGGTTTGTAACGGGTGTTTAGGCCAAACGAGACGATCGGGGTCGGGAAAATGTTTGTTCAAAAAATAGAGTATCATGTTTCGCCCCTCTTGAGAGTAAGTGGGGTACATGGTTACTTTCCCGAAAAAGTATTCTATTTGAGGATAATCTACGGTCAGCGCTCCTAATCCGTCCCAAAGGTTATCGAGAGCGAATAATCCTTTCGCTCCGGCTCTCGAAGATTGGTATTCGAGCGTAACGAAAGAACGGCCTAACTCGATTGTATGGGGCAGATAATCCTGTAAGAACTTCTGAGAAAATTCAAACAAATGAGATGTTGCGATACGGGGTCGCCCCATTTCGTCGTTACGAATATTTTCTCCTACGATGAAACGGTATCCTCCTATGATTTCTTCGGCATCGGGATTCCATACGATGAGTTGTTGGCAAGGCGGGTCCATAGTATCGAATTCGTCTATGTCGAGCGGTAATCCAGTGCCGCCTCCGGGGTAACGGAATGCTATTTCGCGCAACCTCCCGATTTCTCTCATAACATTGGGAGCATTATTGCAATCGATGATATATATTTTATTTCCGCCCTTGCGAGTATCCCGCATAAATCTGTCCGGGGTTAGTTCTGCTTTGATAAGTTCTTTATCAACGGGCGCAATAATGGGTTCCATGCTATTGATTCTTTTTTATCTGGTAGACTTTTTCTTTAACGATTTGGGCCCATTCTTGCAAACTTTTCGATTTATCGAAAGTTTGCCACGGGATAGGTTTGCCAATGTATATGTCGAATGTCTTGTTTTTGCTGTTAAACATTTCGTCGGGCAAATATATCAATTCTATATTAAATTTTAATCCGATACATTTACGTATTTGCGCAAATCGATAAAAAAAAGTGGAATTTCGTCCTTCGAAGTAGATAGGAATGATGTCTCGTTGAGATTGAACGGCCTTGGCGATAAATGTTTTTTTCCACTCCAAATCTTTTATTTTCCCGTGTTGCAGCCGAGAGCACAAGCCTGCCGGGAAAATGAGCATCTGCTCGTCCGATTCATAAGCATTATTGATTTGCAGACTGGATTCTTTGGCTTGGGAACCGTACTTGTTGATCGGTAGAAACACCGGCGCCAAAGGTTTGATATGCATGAGAAGATCGTTGACGAGAAATTTAATTTTTCCGCTGTAAAAATGTCCGAAGAAACGAATGAGCGCAACTCCGTCAAGGGCTCCCAACGGGTGATTCGATGCAAAAATGAAACGACCTTCGGGCGGGATATTTTCTTTCCCTATCACATTGATATGCACGTTCATATAAGAAAGCAAATCGTCGGCGAATTTTACACCGGTACTGTCTTTATATGTTTTGAGAATGTAGTTTATTTCGTCTTGGTGTATCGTGCGTTCAAGGTAGCGAAAAAGAAATCCCGGAATTTTTTTTGCATATTTCGGAGCTTTCTCCTTGACGACTTTTTTCTATGTCGATTTTTAAAGGCTCAGAACTCATATCTTTTTTTGTAAAAAGTGCATACAAAATTACTGTATTTTTTTGTTTTTGTGAGTTTGCGAGATGTTTTTGTTTGAGAGTCGAATCGCAGAGTCGTTTCTGATGATTGCGAGAGCCATGTCGATTTAGAAGCTGTTTTAAATTTATAGAGAAATAATATTATCATTGCAGGCAGGTATGTTCCGGCCATATTGAACCCCTGTCTCGCATCTTGAATCCCTTGATTTTTTGTCAATAGCCCGCTATTGACTGCATATCTCGGACTCCAATCTGCTTCAACATAGGTCTCAATCTGTCTCGGAATAAATTTAAAACAGCTTCTTAAAGAAATACAGAAAAAAGTCAAAAAAAGAGCACCTTTGGATTAGGGATTAATTTCTATCTTTACCCTGCGAAAAAAACAAAGTTGAAGAAAGATAGATAAATGGAGTTGCAATCGGCTGTATATCATGTGCCCGCGCTGCTTGAAGAATGTATCGACGGATTGAATATCCAGCCGGGGGGAACTTATGTCGATGTTACGTTCGGCGGGGGCGGTCATTCTCGTGCCATTTTAGGACATTTAGGCGAATGTGGACGTTTGTTTTCTTTGGACCAAGATGAAGATGCCCGGCAGAATAGCCTCGATGATCCTCGATTTACGTTTGTCCATAGTAATTTCCGGTTTTTTGAAAAACTTCATGCGTTATTACGGGGTGGAGCGAGTCGATGGGATTTTAGCCGATTTGGGAGTTTCTTTTCACCATTTCGATGATTCGGACCGGGGATTTTCCTTTCGTTTCGAAGGGCCTCTCGATATGCGAATGAATCGACGTTCGGGACAGACGGCGGCTCAATTGATAGCTACATGTAGCGAGGAAAAATTGGCCGATTTGTTTTTTTCTGTATGGTGAATTGAAGAGCGCTCGGCGTATAGCGGCCGCAGTTGTCGCCGCTCGGTCATCGGCTCCCATAGAAACGACGGAGAGATTGTTGGAGATAGTGCGGCCTTATATCAATCGGAAGCAGAGAAAAAAAGGAATTGGCTCAGTTGTTTCAGGCTTTGCGGATAGAGGTAAACCAAGAAATGGAAAGTCTGCGCCGGTTGTTGGAACAGTCAGTAGAGTTACTTCCGCAGGGCGGCCGATTGGTGGTTCTTACGTACCATTCGTTGGAAGATCGCATGGTCAAGAATTTTATGAAGACGGGTAATGTGGAGGGGCGTGCTGAACAGGACTTTTTCGGTCGGATAAATGCACCTCTTCGGCCGATCAACAACAAAGTAATTGTTCCCGATGAAGCGGAAATAGAACGGAATCCGAGGTCGCGGAGCGCTAAACTGAGAATTGCAGAGAAGGTATAGATATGGCTAAAAAAGGGAAAAACGAGAAAGGCGGATTTATCAAATATCTGAAATTGCTTGTACAGGGGCGTATATTCTCTTTGGATTTTTTCAGATCTCATTGGGTATTTATCGCTTCGGTCGTTTTCCTTTTTGGTTGTCGATCGCTAACCGATATGTTTGTCAGACAAAGGTCGAGACCATTAAAGATTTGCGTTTTGAATTGTCCAATGCCAAGACGGAGCGAGTGCGTGCCACAGCCCGCTATATGGGGTTGGTGCGTCATTCCAGAATTATCGCCCTTGTCAATGAAAATAAATTGGGACTTGAAATACCAGATACTCCTCCCGTAAAATTAATACCGCAAGATGGAGACAAGGAATAGAAATCACATATTGTTGCGGTATGCTCTGGTGATTGTCGGGGTGCTCGTGTTCAGTGTCGCTATTTAAAAAAAGCGGCCGATACATGTATTATACACGCCGATAAATGGAACGAGAAAGCCGCACGTATGCTTTCTGTCACTCATGAGGTAATGCCTGAGCGGGGCGATATTTTGGCTCAAAACGGCGAAGTGATGGCTACGAACATGACTTATTATCGTGCGTTAATCGATTTCGGCGTTCCCAAATTCAAATCCAGAGAGTTTAATGACAGTCTGAAAACGTTGTGTAAACTATTGGGAAAATATTTCCCCGAAAGGACTCCTGCCGCTTATGAAAAGGCTATGCGAACTGCTTTTTTTGAGAAAAAAACGTTATTTCGTATTGGTTCGGGAAATTACGGGAAGGGATTACGAACTGTTGAAGACGTTTCCCTTTTTACGGCATTCGACTCAGTATTCGGGATTTCATATAGACCCCGAACGGGAGAAAATAGTCAAACGAGAGAAGCCTTACGGTACGATGGCTTCGCGTGCCATCGGAGGGTTGGACGAGACTTTTCACGGAAACAGCGGATTGGAAAAAGCATTGGATTCTTTGTTATACGGTATTCCGGGTAAAACCGTGAAAAAACAGATTCCGTCGGGTATGGTTGATTGGGTGGCCGAACCTCCTCGGCGGGGACTCGATGTGAAGACAACTATCGATGTAGATATACAGGATATAACGGAGCAGGCTTTATTGCAGACCATCGAAGAGACACAGCCGGAGTTTGCCGTTGCCATAGTGATGGAGGTGGCGACGGGTGATATAAAGGCCATGTCGAATTTGTCGAGATTGCCCGGAGGGGAATATGTAGAAACTGTGAATAATGCCGTGCAAGGTTATGAACCGGGTTCGGTGGTTAAACCTTTGTCGATGATGGTAGCTCTCGACGACGGGGTTATCCGTCCCCATGATGTCGTAAACGGGCATGATGGAGTTTTCCGTTATCCGGCGGGAATGAAAGTCCGCCCCATAACCGATACGCACGGTAGGGCTTCGATGACCGCTACCGAAGCGATGAAATATTCTTCCAATATAGGTCTGTCGGAAATTATACTGCGAGGATATGAACGTAATCCCGATGAATTTGTACAGCGCATTTATAAGTCGGGTTTTATGGAACCGTTCGATCTTTGTATACCGGGGGCGGCTCGTCCTACGATACGACATTTGAAGTCGACGGTGCAAGATCGTATTAACCTGACTCGTATGTCGTATGGATATACGACAAAAATACCTCCCATTTATACATTGGCATTGTATAATACCATCGCTAACGACGGGCAATTCGTGAAGCCCCGATTGGTAAAAGAGTTGATTCGGGACGGGGTAACCGATACGGTCTTCGATATTAGTTATATCCGAAAACAGGCATGTAAACCCGAAACGGCAAGAGCATTGAGAAATATGTTATATGCGGTCGTAAATGACGATGACGGGACCGGTCGTCGGGCTCGTTCGAAAAAAGTGACCATAGCCGGGAAGACAGGAACGGTGAGAACGATAGGTTCCGACGGGAAATACGAGACTCGTTATCGAATCACTTTTTGCGGTTTTTTCCCGTATGAAAATCCACAGTACTCGTGTATCGTTCTTTTTGGGAAAGCCCAATTTGCCGGGTATGCCTTCGGCCGGTTACTATTGTGGCGGCGTTTTGAAGAAGATAGCGGAGACGCTTTATTCCATGGGTCGCCTCGATGTGCCTATGGATATACCTTCGGATTCGACGAGCGTTCGGAGTCCGGCTATTTTAAAGGGGGATATTGCAGAGACAAGGCAAGTATTGCAGCATTTGGGAGTTCGGGGAGATGTGACCCAATGTCGCGATATGGAGGCCTATTGCGACAGTATGCCCGATGTCTGCGGTATGGGTGCGCGAGATGCATTGTATATATTGGAGCGTGAAGGATTGAATGTAAATATACAAGGTAGGGGAAAGGTGGTAGAGCAGTCTATCCCTTCGGGAAAAGTCATACAACCCGGTACGACGGTAATTTTAAAATTGAAATAGAAGGATATCGATGATATGAAAAATGTGGAATATTTATTGTCGGGAATTAAGGTGGTGGAACGCAAAGGGGCGGTCGTGACAGAAGTCTCGGGAGTGGAATCGGATTCTCGTCAGGTAAAGAAAGATAACTTATTTGTTGCGGTGCGGGGAGCTTCGGTCGACGGTCATGATTTTATCGGCCAAGCTATTGCACAGGGGCTGTTGTCGTTGTTTGCGAAGAGTTTCCCGAAAAGTCGGAGCCGCAAGTGTTGTATGTGAAAGTGGAAGACAGTGCGGTCGCATTCGGTTTGTTGGCAGCGGCATGGTATGGAAATCCTTCGAAAGAGTTGGTACTGGTGGGTGTCACCGGGACGAACGGGAAGACGACTACAGCGACATTGTTGTATGAAATGTTCCGTCTGTTCGGGTACAAGGTCGGTCTTTTATCTACCGTTTGCAATTATATAGACGACATCGCTGTTCCTGCAACTCATACGACCCCCGACCCTTTACACCTGCATCGTTTACTTCGTGAAATGGTCGATGCTGGCTGCGCATATGCGTTTATGGAGGTCAGTTCGCATTCGGCTGCGCAACATCGCATAGCCGGTCTCGATTTCAACGGGGCGATTTTTACGAATCTAACGAGAGACCACATCGATTATCATAAAACCGTCGAGGCTTATCTGAAAGCTAAAAAATCGTTTTTCGACGGGTTACCCAAAGGAGCATTCGCTTTGACTAACATCGACGATAAGTCGGGGTTAGTTATGTTGCAGAATACCAAAGCTGAAAAGCATACTTATTCGTTGCGGACTTTGGCCGATTTCAGAGTGCGGATCATAGAAAGTCGTATCGACGGCATGACTCTGGAAATAAACGGAAAAGAGGTGGAAGTGATGTTTGTCGGTAAATTCAATGCTTATAATTTACTGGCGGTTTATGGAGCGGCTTGTTTGTTGGGACAGGAGCCGGAAGAAGTTTTACGAAAGATGAGTTTATTGATTCCTGTCGCCGGAAGGTTTCAAACTCTTCATTCTTCAAAAGGTTATACCGCTATCGTGGATTATGCTCATACTCCCGATGCCTTGAACAATGTGTTGAGTTCCATTCGTGACGTCTTGGGAAATAGAGGGCATATCATTACGGTTGTGGGAGCCGGTGGAAACAGGGATAAAGGGAAACGACCCATGATGGCTCGGGAAGCGGTGAATTTGAGCGATCGGGTAATATTGACATCGGATAATCCGCGGTTCGAAAATCCGAACGATATATTGAACGATATGTTGGAGGGCCTCGATGCCGAACAGCGTCGTAAAACTCTCGCTATCGTCGATCGCCGGGAAGCGATTCGCGCGGCTACGCAGTTTGCTCAACCGGGCGATGTCGTTTTGATTGCGGGCAAAGGGCATGAAGACTATCAGGAGATAGAGGGGGTGAAACACCATTTCGACGATAAGGAAGAAGTGGAAAAATTGTTCGCGGAAGAGAGAATTTAATAATAACTGTGAAATAGAAAGAGTATGCTGTATTATTTGTTTCAATACCTTGAATCTTCATTCGATTTTCCGGGGGCTCGATTGTTTTCCTACATATCTTTCCGGTCTGGGGTCGCTTTTATTTTGGCTTTGTTTATTGCTACCATTATCGGCCGGCGTATTATCAATAAGCTGCAAATTTTGCAAATCGGAGAGCTCGTGCGTGATCTCGGGTTGGAAGGACAAATGTCCAAGAAAGGCACGCCTACGATGGGTGGGATTATCATTATTATCGCTATATTGATACCTTGTTTGTTGGTCGGGAGACTGGGAAATATCTACATGATATTGATGTTGATTACGACCGTTTGGCTGGGAGCCATAGGTTTTTGGACGACTATATCAAGGTGTTCAAGAAAGATAAGGAGGGGTTGCACGGGCGATTTAAAATAGTCGGACAGGTGGGACTCGGTCTTATCGTGGGATTGACGCTGTTTTTGAGTCCAGATGTAGTTATTCGCGAGAATGTGGCTGTGCAAACGCCGGGAGCAGATACCGAAGTGGTAAAATATGAATCGGAAAATATCAAGTCTACCCAGACGACCATTCCTTTTTTCAAGAATAATAATCTCGATTATGCCGATTTGGTCCCGTTTTTGGGCGAACATGCCCAGACCGGTGGTTGGGTTATTTTCATATTGCTTACGATTTTTGTGGTGACAGCCGTTTCGAACGGCGCGAACTTGACAGACGGTCTCGACGGTTTAGCGACGGGAACTTCGGCCATCATGGGTTTGACATTGGGCATATTGGCCTATCTGTCGGGGCATATAGCGTACGCATCGTATTTGAATATCATGTATATACCGGGGAGCGAGGAACTGGTCGTTTTCGCCAGCGCTTTTATGGGGGCGACAATCGGTTTTTTGTGGTATAATGCGTTCCCGGCTCAGGTGTTTATGGGCGATACGGGTAGCCTCACGTTGGGCGGTATTATTGCCGTGTTCGCTCTTTGTATACATAAGGAGTTGTTAATTCCGATTTTGTGTGCGATTTTCTTCGTGGAAGATTTGTCGGTAATGATACAGGTCGCTTATTTCAAAATTACGAAACGAAAATACGGAGAGGGTCGTCGGGTTTTCAAGATGACGCCTTTGCACCATCATTTTCAAAAACCGGGTAATGCAGGAATCAACGCTTTGATACAAAAACCGTTGCAAGCTGTGCCGGAGTCGAAGATCGTCGTTCGCTTCTGGATTGTTTGCATCATGCTTGCAGCCATTACGATAGTGACGCTGAAAATGCGATAGAAAGGGTTCTAAAATGGAAAAGAAAAAAAAGAATTGTAGTGTTGGGTGCAGGAGAGAGTGGTGTCGGAGCCGCTGTGCTTGCCCAAGTGAAAGGGTTCGATGTGTTTGTCTCGGATATGTCGGTTATCCAAGATAAATACAAGGAACAGCTCGATCGATATGAAATCCCCTTTGAAGAGGGGAAACATACCCCGGATTTGATATTGAACGCCGACGAGGTGGTCAAGAGTCCGGGTATTCCCGATAGGGCTCCCATGATAGCGGCTTTACGTGAAAAGAATATTCCTATTATTTCGGAAATAGAGTTTGCCGGTCGTTATACTCGTGCCCGCATGATTTGCATTACCGGGAGCAATGGGAAAACGACGACTACACTGTTGACTTATCATATTCTGAAAAGTGCCGGATTGAAAGTGGGACTTGCCGGTAATGTGGGGAAAAGTCTGGCCTTGCAGGTAGCGACTTGCGACTATGATTATTATGTCATTGAATTGAGTAGTTTTCAGTTGGATAATATGTATGATTTCAAAGCCCATATAGCTATCTTGTTGAACATTACACCGGATCATCTGGACCGGTACGATTATAAAATGGAGAACTATGTCGACGCCAAGTTTCGGATTATTCGAAATCAGACGGAAGACGATGCGTTTATTTATTGGAATGACGATCCCGTGATTACCGAGAAATTGTCGCAGCTGCCTTTGAAGTCGCAGCGATACCCGTTTGCCGAAACTCACGAGCCGGGGACGCAAGCGTACACCGAAGACGGAGCTTTGACAATCGATACTCCTGAGGAAAAGTTGACGATGGAGACCGATGAATTGTCGTTACATGGAAGGCATAATTTGTATAACTCGATGGCAGCCGGTCTTTCGGCCTGCCTGTTGAATGTGAAGAAAGAGTATGTTCGCAAGGCATTGAGCGATTTCGAGTCGGTAGAGCATCGTCTCGAACGGGTGGCTTCGGTGCGGGGTGTACAATTTATCAATGATTCGAAAGCTACGAATGTTAATTCGTGCTGGTATGCTCTGGAAAGTATGAAAACACCTGTGGTACTTATTTTAGGGGGAAAAGATAAAGGGAATGATTATTCCGAGATAGAGCAATTGGTTCGGGACAAGGTGAAAGCCTTAGTCTTTTTGGGTGTGGACAATAGTAAGCTCCATGCTTTTTTCGAGGGAAAAGTACCTTATATAACCGAGGCAAACTCTATGAAAGAGGCTGTAGATAAGTCGTTTGCTTTGGCTGCTCCGGGCGATACGGTTCTGCTGTCGCCTTGTTGCGCCAGCTTCGATTTGTTCAAAAGTTATGAGGACAGGGGCGACCAGTTCAAGGCTTGTGTTCGAGCTTTATAACCGTTATCGTTATGGAAATAGAAGTATCGGAAAAAGAGAAAAGGAGAAGCGACCCGTACATTTGGGGTATCATTATTATCTTGTATATCGTTTCGGTTGTCGAGGTTTACAGTGCGATAAGCCGGGAGATTACGGGTGGTGACGTATATTCTCCCATCATCAAACATATCATGCTTCTTTTCTCCGGCTTTGTCATTACTTATGTCACTTCCCAGATACATTATAAATGGTTCAAGGTCTTGGCCTATCTGATGATACCTTTGACGATCGTTCTTCTCGTGAGCATTCTTTTCTGGGGGGATACGATTAACGGGGCAAAACGTACGATCTCGGTATTGGGAGTATCTTTACAGGGTTCGGAAGTCGCCAAAGTTACGATTGTGTTGGCTATGGCGACCGTTTTGGCGAAGACCCAGATAAAACGCGGGGTAAATATGAAAGGCGTTTTTTGTGGGTGGTCGGTCTGGTGACGATATTCAGCGCTTTGCTGTTTACTCAGGGATTGACCAACACGTTGCTATTTATCGGGATAAGTGTCTGCATGATGTTGATCGGGGGTGTCGAATTTTATAAATTGTTCGGTATCTTATTGGTGTATGTAGTCTTGGCTTTGGCTGTCATGCAGGCGAAAGATTTGATAACGGAAGTGAAAGCACAGCCGGAGACGCAGGAGGTAACGGTACAGGATAGAAACGAGGGAGATAAGGTGATCGTCCGGTCATCGACTTGGAAAAGCCGCCTGAAAGACTTTTTCGACCCTACTCCCGAATATGAAAAAGAGACTACGCACAAGAACTTGCAGGAACATCGAGCGGCTATGGCTATGGCTCACGGTGGAATTACCGGAGTGGGACCCGGTAACAGTAGGGAATCGTCTCGGCTTCCGTTGGCGTTCTCGGACTATATTTATGCGATTATCATAGAAGATTTGGGATTTATCGTCGGTGGCATAGGCCTTTTGGTGGCTTATTTGATGATTTTGGCTCGTGCCGGTTTGATAGCCCGCCGGTGTACGAGGGCTTTCCCGGCATTGCTGGTCATGGGAATGGCGGTAATGATCGTGTTGCAGGCTTTGTTCAACATGGCTATCGTCGTGGGGGTTTTCCCGGTTTCGGGACAACCGTTACCATTGATTAGTAAGGGGGAACTTCGATTTGGATGATGAGTTTCGGATTCGGTGTGATGTTGAGCGTGAGCCGTTATGCGGTGAAAGATTCCGGAAAGAAAATAAAAACAGAGAAAGAAAACGATTTACCGGAGGACTTGCAGGCTGCGAATCCTACCAATTTAGCATAGAAAGAATATGAAGCGAACGATAAGAGTTTTGATTAGCGGCGGAGGTACGGGGGGACATATTTTCCCGGCTATTTCTATCGCCAATGCGATAAAGGTGAAGTGCCCCGATGCCGAGATATTGTTCGTCGGAGCCGATAACCGCATGGAGATGGAGAAGGTTCCGGCTGCGGGATACCCGATTAAAGGTCTTCCCGTAAGCGGCTTTAACCGGAGTAATCCGTTGGCTAACTTCAAAGTGTTGTGGCGGCTGTGGAGAAGTCTGCGTATGGCTCGCCGTATCGTGCGGGATTTTCGTCCTGATGTGGCGGTAGGTGTGGGCGGATATGCCAGTGGTCCCACTTTGTGGGCAGCTGCGCATCGAGGTGTACCTACTCTCATTCAAGAACAAAACTCCTATGCGGGGGTCACGAATAAGTTGTTAGCATCGAAAGCACATACCATTTGTGTGGCATACGATGGTATGGAACGCTTTTTTCCTGCTGAAAAATTGGTGCTGACCGGCAATCCGGTACGGCAGGATTTGTGCAATGAGGCTTTAACTCGTACCGAGGCTGCCGCTTTCTTCGGCTTCGACCCGAATAAAAAAAATTATTTTGTTGATAGGCGGTAGTTTGGGAGCTTTGACATTGAATACGGCTGTGGCAGAGTCTATTCCAGAGATTGTGAAAAGCGGAGTCCAGTTGATTTGGCAATGCGGAAAACGGTTCGACGAACGAGCTAAAATGGTATTGGAAGCAGCAGGCAATCCTACTTGTATTAAACAAATGCCGTTTATCGCACGCATGGATTTGGCCTATAAGGCAGCCGATTTGGTTATTTCGAGAGCGGGAGCCAGTTCCATATCGGAGCTTTGTTTACTTGGGAAGCCTGTGATTTTAGTACCATCGCCTAATGTGGCGGAAGATCATCAGACCAAAAATGCGGAAGCCTTGTCGTCGAAAGGAGCGGCGATTCTCGTGCGGGATACCGAGGCTCGCCAACGGTTGATGCCTTGTGCTTTGTCGGTGGTTCACGATGAGGAATCTCTGACTTCGATGAGCCGGGAAATCGCGGCGTTGGCGCAGCGTGATTCGGCAGCCCGGATAGCCGATATAATTTTTGATATAGTCAATAAAAAATGAAACAGTATACATCTCTTTATTTCGTAGGAGCCGGAGGTATCGGCATGAGTGCATTGGTCCGGTATTTTTTGGCGAAGGGATATAAAGTCGCGGGTTATGATCGCACGCAGTCACCTCTGACTACCGAACTTAAAACCGAGGGGCTGGAAATCGTTTATGAAGAGTCGGTAGAGTCGATACCCGATTATTGCCGGAATCCCGAGACGACTTTGGTCGTTTATACTCCGGCGATTCCCGCAAGTCATGCCGGATTGGTTTATTTCAGGGAGCATGGTTTCCGAGTGGTAAAGCGTGCCGAGTTGTTGGGGCTGATTACGCAATCGAGCAGAGGTCTGTGCTTTGCCGGCACTCATGGCAAGACCACGACATCGAGTATGGCTGCTCATATCTTTCATGAATCTCCGATAGGTTGCAATGCGTTCTTGGGTGGTATTCTTCGTAATTATAACAGTAACCTTATCCTGTCGGAACAGTCGCCGTTTACGGTAATCGAGGCCGATGAATATGACCGTTCGTTCCATTGGCTGCATCCCTATATGGCTGTCGTTACGGCAACCGATCCCGATCATTTGGATATCTACGGAACCGAGGAGGCTTATTTGGAGAGTTTCGCTCATTTCACTTCGTTGATACAGCCGGGTGGCTGTTTGATTATGAAGAAAGGTATCAGGCTGGTTCCCAACGTAAAGGAGGGCGTAAAAATATATACTTATTCAGCTCGTGACGGGGGTGATTTTCATGCCGGTAACATACGTATAGGCGACGGAACCATCGTGTTTGATTTTGTGACGCCGGAAGGGGGTTTTCGCAGATATAGAGCTGGGTGTTCCCGTGGAGATAAATATCGAAAACGCGGTGGCTGCTATGGCGATAGCGTGGTTGAATGGGGTATCTGGCGACAATCTGCGGAGAGCTATGGCCTCGTTCAAGGGTGCAAAGCGCCGGTTCGAGTTTTGGGTGAGACGTCCCGACAGGGTAATGATAGACGACTATGCACATCACCCCGATGAATTGAAAGCCAGTATCCGTTCTGTGAAGGCTCTTTATCCCGGCCGTCGGTTGTCGGTGATTTTTCAGCCTCATCTGTACTCCCGTACTCGCGATTTCGCTCCGCAGTTTGCCGAGGCGCTGTCCCTTGCCGACGAGGTTTTTCTGTTAGACATTTATCCGGCGAGAGAGTTACCGATACCGGGCGTAACTTCGAAACTTATTTTTGACAAGATAACATGCAGAAATAAAGAACTTTGTTTGCGTGAAAAGTTGTTAGAACGGATAAAAGAGTGTAACTTTGACATTTTATTGACGATGGGGGCCGGCGATATAGACCGTTTGCTCCCTGAAATAGCGGCAATCGTAGAGTCGAAATGAAAGTACTGTTGAGATTTTTGTTGATGGTAGTGTTGGTATCCTATCTGTTTGTCTCGTTCTTTTTTTACGCTCCTATGCAGCGGAGGATAAATGCAGGGACTTACAAGTGGAGATAACCGACAGTGCTGTATTGCATTATATCTCACCAGCCGATGTATATAACTATATCGAGGATTTCGAGATGGATCCTTGCGGGAAACCTTTGGGAGGAATCGATACTGAAAAGATGGAGCGCACACTTATGTCGAACGGGGTGTTGGGCTCGGTCGAATGTTATAAAAAAGTAGGCGGAACTGTGTGTGTGGAAGTGACACAGCGTGTCCCGATTATGCGGGTGATGGCTGACGACGGAAATTACTACGTCGATGCAGAGGGGCAGCGTATGGCTGTCAGGACTCAATATCAAGCGCATCTACCTTTGGTGACGGGACGAGTGGACAGTGTGTTGACCTATCGGGATATGTTGCCGTTGGCGCGGTATATTTATAATCATCGGTTTTGGAATGCTCAAATTGAACAAATTTATGTCAATGAGCGTCATGAAGTAGAGTTGGTTCCCAGAGTGGGAGGCCAAACCATTTTGTTAGGCTCGGTACAGGATTTTGAAACGAAATTGGATAACTTGATGCTGGTTTATAAAAAGGTATTCAGTAAAGCCGGTTGGGCGATGTACGATACGGTTTCGTTGAAATTTAAGAATCAAGTCGTTTGTACCCGAAAGAAAAAAATGAAATAAAAGTAACAATATATATGGATACGGAAAGATACATAGTAGCTGTCGAGATAGGAAGCTCGAAGATTACAGGCGCGATAGGAACTCGTTCTCTGAAAGGAGTCGTTACTGTGCTGGGAGTAGATACCGAACCATTGACCGGGAGTGTGAAGCGAGGTTTCGTCGTTAATCCCGATGAAGTTTCATCGAAAGTGAAACGTTTGATACGGAAATTGAATAACCGTATAGGCGCTTCGAAAAAATCAAACAGGTGTATGTGGGAATCGGGGACAATCTTTACATGCCGAAGACCACATGATAAGCCGAGATTATCCCGAAGGAACTCCCATTACGGAGGACATTATCAAACGCTTGCAGGAGGAAGCCCGGGAAATGCCTATTGCTGGAGCCGATATATTGGAGGTCGTTCGTACCGGAGTACTTGTCGATGATAAACCTAAATCGGGCAGAGAAGAAATCGAGGGCTCGAATCTGAAAATGAGTTTGAAGTTGATCGTGGCTCGTGACGATTTGAAAAAAAGTGTGTCTCGTTGTTTCTCTGGCGAGCCTTCGGTAGTGCGTTATATTCCTACTCCGTTGTCTACTGCTTATGTGGCGTTGAGTAACGAAGACCGCCAAGCTGGAGTCATGTTGGTCGATTTCGGTGCGGAAACGACGACAGTTTCGATTTATAAGGACGGGCTTTTGCGCTATCTTTCTACGATACCGTTAGGAGGGTATAACATTACCCGCGATATTATGACATTGAAAGTTACCGAACCGGAGGCCGAGTCGTTTAAAGTGCGGTTGGGCTCTGCTAAGGTAATGGGCGAAGAATCGAACATTACGCTTCGGGGAGAGAGTTCGTCTGAAATAAAAAGTTTGGATTTGTCGAAGGTAGTCAAAGCTCGTATCGAGGAGATCGTGGCCAATGTCAATGCTCACTTCGAGTATGCGAAATGTGACCGTAAAAGTTTAGGAGCCGGTATGGTGATTGTGGGAGGCGCATCCAAACTGTCCAATCTGGCGGAACTTATCGCAGAGAAGTGCGATATTCGTGTGAGGAAAGGAGCTCTTCGTCAGGATATGTTGTTAGATGTGGCTTCCCAATCGAAGAGTGCCGACTATTTGCAGATTTTGGGGTTGCTTTATTGCGGAAAAGAGAATTGCGTCGAAGTCTTGCCCAAGGTTGTCGATGAGCCGGAAGACGAGCCACATGAAGAAGTAAAGCCGTTGAGCCCAAAGGAGAAAAAGGGCACAAGAGAAGGCACAGGAGAAAGCAGAACAAGAGCGTCGGAAACGGGAAGCCGCAGATGCAAAGCGAGAAGAAAAGGAACGTAAGAAGCGAGAAAAAAGAGGAGAAAGTGAAGGGGTCGGGGCTCTTCGGAAAATTGAAAGAGATGGTGAAGAAGGCCGAAAACCTGCTCGATGATGAAAACGATAATTTTTAAATGGAGAACATCATGAACGAATTAGATATAAATAATCCTCAGTTACCCGATTTTATTGTTCCCGGAGCTGATGAAAAAAAACAGGACGAACCGGCAAAGATTAAAGTGATAGGTGTCGGCGGAGGCGGAGGAAATGCCGTGAATCATATGTACCATCAAGGTATAGGTGGTGTCAGTTTTGTTCTTTGTAATACCGATGCACAAGCGTTGCGAAATTCGCCTGTTCCTGTAAAAAGTTCAGTTGGGGGCTAAGGGTGAGGGAGCCGGAAACATTCCGGAGGTCGCTAAGAAATTGGCCGAAGAGAGTGCCGCCGAAGTCGAAGCCTTGTTCGACGATAATACACGCATGGCTTTTATTACGGCCGGAATGGGCGGAGGAACCGGAACGGGAGCCGCTCCCGTGGTTGCCCGTATTGCTAAGGAGAAGGGTGTGCTTACAGTGGGCATCGTGACAATCCCGTTTCTCTTTGAAGGAGAACCGAAGATATTACAGGCTTTCGCCGGTGTGGAGGAAATGCGGAAGCATGTCGATGCTTTGTTGGTGATCAATAACGAGCGATTGTGTAAAATATATCCCGATCTTTCTTGGACGACCGCCTTCGCCAAAGCGGACGATTCGTTGTCGAATGCAGCCCGGAGTATAGCCGAGCTGGTGTCGAAAGATGGAAAAATCAACCTTGATTTCGCCGATGTACGCACGACACTGAAAGACGGAGGAGCTGCTGTAATCAGTACCGGATCTGGCGAGGGTGAGCATCGCATGAGCCGTGCGATCCAAAATGCACTGACTTCTCCTCTTTTTGAAAGAGAGCGATATTTATGGAGCGGAACGAGTACTGTTCAATCTCTATTTTTCACCCGAAGAGGGGGAGGAGCTTCGTATGCAGGAGTCCAAAGAGTTGAGCGAGTTTATGTTGCGTTTCAAGAAGAAAGTAAATGTTATTTGGGGATATACTCACGATTCTTCTTTGGGCAAGGCCGTGAAAATTACCATTTTGGCTACGGGATTCGAGGTATCTGACTTGACGTTCAAAGGGGAATATGGCGGTGATGCCGACGAGCATATCGCTCAATCGCAATATATTGTTTTGAAACCCGATCAACTCGATGATAACGATTTGTTAGAAAAGTTGGATAAGACACCCGCTTATGACCGTCCGAAAGATTTTTCGCGATAATTTCGACGGTTCGGAGAAAAAAGAGGAGAGTAACGGTAGTGGCCGTCGTACCATAAGGTTTTAATCGAAAACTATAAAATAGATATAGGATTATGAATTTATTCGATCAGGTCAGCAACGACATTAAAAGTGCCATGCTGGCAAAAGACAAAGTGAGATTGGAAGCCCTACGGGGAATTAAGAAAGAGTTTTTAGAGGCAAAAACAGCCAAAGGCGCCGACGGAGAATTGACGGACGACATGGCGATGAAGATATTGGCAAAGATGGTGAAGCAGAGGAAGGAAAGCGCTCAGATTTATACCGAGCAGAATCGTCCCGATTTGGCCGAACCGGAATTGGCCGAAGCTGCTGTCATAGAAACCTATTTGCCGAAGCAGATGACCGAGGAAGAGTTGACCGAAGCGTTGAAAGCGATTATCGCTCAGGTAGGAGCTACTACTCCGCAAGAGATGGGAAAGGTGATGGGAGTAGCTACCAAACAGTTGGCAGGGCGTGCCGATGGCCGCGCTATTTCTGCGAAAGTAAAAGAACTGTTGGCTTAATACAGAATAAATATTAGAATTGAACTATGCTTACACTAAGTGTTATTAAGGAGAATCCGAAGAGGTGATTCGTCGTTTGGCAATTAAACATTTCGATGGCAAAGAAGCTATAAACCGGGTTCTTGAATTGGATAAAATACGTCGGGCATCTCAGGCCGAGTTGGACGGGAAGTTGGCCGAATTGAAAGTCTTGGCGGCTCAGACCGGACAACTTATGAAAGCCGGTAAAAAAGAGGAAGCCGAAGTTGTGAAAATAAAGACCGCAACCATTAAAGAGTCTACCAAAGAGTTGGAAGAGTCGATGGTGTCGGCAGAAAAGGAGATTACCGATATTTTATTGACTGTTCCCAATTTGCCGTATGCCGGAGTACCCGAAGGTCGTACTGCCGAAGACAATATTGTGGAAAAGACCGGCGGAGTGATTCCCGAACTTCCCGCCGATGCGCTTCCGCACTGGGATTTGGCCAAGAAATACGATTTAATCGATTTCGAGTTGGGTGTGAAGATTACCGGTGCAGGATTCCCTGTGTATAAAGGCAAAGGCGCTCGGTTGCAACGGGCTTTGATTTCGTTCTTTTTGGATGCCGCTCGCGAGGCCGGTTACCTCGAAATACAACCTCCTTATGTCGTGAATGCCGCTTCCGGTTACGGAACAGGCCAATTACCCGACAAAGAAGGTCAAATGTACCATTGCGAAGTAGACGATTTATATCTTATTCCGACAGCAGAAGTTCCGGTGACAAACCTCTACCGTGACGTGATTTTCAATGAATCGGATCTACCGATTAAGAATACGGCTTATTCGGCTTGTTTCCGTCGTGAAGCCGGTTCGTACGGAAAAGACGTAAGGGGATTGAATCGTCTGCATCAGTTCGATAAAGTGGAGATCGTGCAGATACAACACCCCGACCATTCGTATGAAGCTTTGGAAGAGATGAAAGCTCATGTACAGAGTCTGGTGGAACGTCTCGAATTACCGTGGCATATTTTGCGCTTGTGTGGCGGCGATATGAGTTTTACCTCGGCCATAACATTCGATTTCGAAGTATATTCCGCCGCACAGAAACGTTGGTTGGAAGTCAGCTCGGTATCCAATTTTGAAAGCTATCAGGCCAATCGGTTGAAATGCCGTTATCGTGGAGCCGATAAGAAAACGCATTTGTGTCATACGTTGAACGGCAGCGCTTTGGCATTGCCTCGTATCATGGCAGCCTTATTGGAGAATAACCAGACCCCCGAAGGTATAAAGATACCCAAAGTGTTGGTTCCTTATTGCGGGTTTGATATTATCGATTAAGGATTGAATTAAATCGTATATAAAACGGGGCGGTATGATTTTTTCATACCGCCCCGTTTTATTAAATCCGGAAAATAACAGGGTTCTTTTGTTTGTATCTTGTAACCGTTCCTTTTACTTTCTGCCGAAATCGGCGGGGATTTCACCCCACTTCTCGGTATCCCATTTGATGATGGTATTGGCATAGACGTGAGTATGCAGCCAGCGTTCTGCCCGTGCGATAAGGTCGAATATGGGAGCATTGGCTGCGTTGGGGGCTAGTTTGGTCTTGCATTTTTTTTGTTTAATCCATAGTATGGCATTACGGCTGTCGGAATAGATGGGTATATCGGAGTCTCGCTGTTGCAAGTAGGCCAACCCATGAACGAGGGCGAGGAACTCTCCTATGTTGTTTGTACCTTGCTCCAAAGGGCCTACATGAAAACAGTTCGATTCCCGATTTCGTGTCTACTCCCCGGTATTCCATTTTTCCGGGGTTTCCGCTACAAGCCGCATCGACCGATAGACTGTCGGCGATAACCGAAGGGGGTAAGATGGAAGCAGACAGTTTGTCACGGGAGTGTTCGCCTATTTTACGCATGACATCGAAATAATCGTCGGGGGCATTGCGGAAGGCTTCGGTAGCGGCTTCCAGACTGTCGAAACTTTTTGTATTTCGCTCCTTTGAAATTGTCGACTTGTTCTTTGCATTCCTCCCAAGAATCGAAAATTCCACGGGCACGCCCTTCCCATACGACATAATATTTGTATTTGGCCATGATTCGGTTATCGTTATAAATGACGGGTACAAAAATATAAAAATTGTCGTATCTTTACGCACGTTAGCGGAGATAAGCCGGTGCGATGTTTCTTTTATGTTGCCGATGAGCCGATTCTCCGTGGCATAATCGAATAGCGATGAGAAGAATTGGTATATACGGAATTTTATCGGTAGTCTTGTTTGGCCTGATCGGGTGTGCTCCCGGCAAGAGCGACAAGGAGGAAAGTGTGCGTTTATATAAAGAAGCGATAGTTTTGCTGGGGAGCGATTCCGTGACTATCGATGATTGTCTGGCAGCCCAGAGATTATTGGAGCAAGCTCTTGATGCCGATAGCGAAAATATAGATGTATATTTCGGGAAGGTGTTGAACGAGTTGAATTTGTGGCGTCCGGACAGTGCTTACCGGACAGCTTCGGCCGCTATCGAAAAAATAGGAGAAACGGGGAAAAACCGTATGAAGGCTTATTTTTATACGGTAAAAGGGTTTATTGCTTATGACCGGGGTGACGAGGCAGATGCCGAGAAACAACTGTCGGAGGCCTTGTCTTTGTATGAGAGTTATTTAACGGAGGATCCGGCGAATATGGATTATCTGTTGAACAAATCGGTCTTGCTATCGGGATTGGAGGGGAAACAAACGGCTTTGGACTTTATTGCAAAGTCGCCTTTGAAAGAAGCAGATAAACAGGCGTTGATTCTCTCTTTGTCGGAATTTGAATTTCGACAGTTCGGGAGAGACTTGGAGAGCGAAGCATGATGCTCTGGTCGCTAACGGACAGACAGAGACAAATACGATATCGAATACTTTTAAGAAATGAAGCCTTTGTTTTTGGTTGGATACATGGCGGCAGGCAAGACGACATTGGGACGTCGGGCGGCTCAGCTTTTGAATGTCGAGTTTATCGACCTCGATGCTTATATCGAATCTAGATACAGGAAACGGATATCCGATTTGTTTGCCGAACGGGGAGAAGAGGGTTTCAGGGATATAGAGCGTCGTATGTTGCATGAGGTAGCGGAGTTTGACAATGTGTTGGTCGCTACGGGCGGAGGTACGCCCTGTTTTTTCGATAACATGGAGTACATGCGTCACCGGGGAGTCACGGTTTATTTGGCCGCTTCTGTACAGACGTTGTGCAGACGCTTGTCTCATGCAAAAGTAAAACGCCCGTTGGTGGCGGGTAAAACGCCGGAGGAACTGTATGAGTACATTACCGAGATGTTGAATCGCCGCGAGTCTTATTACCGGCAAGCCGATTATCGTTTCGATGCCGACGGGTATGAATCGCTCGATTCGGTCGACGAGGCTGTGCATCGGCTGGCTGTCTTGATGCAAAATCCTGCTTATGGAGATGGAGCCGATGAAATATAAATATATAATTCTGGTTTTTACCGAAGTATATTTGTAAATTCGTCTTTATAAATTTAAACTTCGTGGTTATGGCTGGTAGCTTTGCTTGTAAATCGAATGCGGGGGTCGCACCCCAAGAACAATTGTTGGGAACGATGGCCGGTAACAGACGTTTGTCCATAGGGCTACCGGCGGAACATAACGGAGGAGAAAAACGATTCCCTCTGACGCCCGAGGGGGTTGCCTTGTTGACCAAAGAGGGGTATCGCGTTTTTGTGGAAAGCGGAGCCGGTGAGGGTATCAAGTATTCCGATTTACATTATACCGAGGCTGGGGCACAAGCGACAACAGCCTCAGAAGTTTTCAGATGTGATGTCGTTCTTAAAATTACTCCGTTGAATGAACAGGAGGCTGCTATGATACGTCCGGGGGTGTTTCTGCTCACGTTGTTGCAGCCTCAATATCAATCGGCTTCGGTCGTGCGCATATTGATGCAAAAGAAAGTTACGGCAGTCGCGATAGATTTGATAACCGATGAGCGAGGCCGTTATCTTTTTGCCGATATATTGGACGAAATTGACGGTCGTGCAGCCATTGTGTTGGCTTCGGAATTGTTGAGTAACCGAAGTGGAGGAAAGGGTGTTTTGCTAGGGGGTATCCGGGGGTCGCCTCTTCGGAGGTTTTGATTATAGGAGGAGGCCTTGCAGGCCGTGCGGCGGCTCGTGCCGCTTGTGGATTGGGTGCTTTGGTGAGGGTATTCGATAATGATTTTTATCGTTTAAAAGCTACTCAGTTGGAAGTGAGTCCTTCTATCTTTACTTCCAATATGCACCCTCATGTCTTGGAAAACGCCATGCGCTCGGCCGATGTGGTTATTGGCACGGAAGTGCCGGAGGGAGGCCGTTTAGGAGTAAGCTATATCGAGATGATGAAACGAGGGGCATTGTTGTTCGATTTGTGTATGGATAAAGGAGGCTGTTTCGAAACGTCGAGTTGTAGCGAGGCTCCTTGTAATAAAGTGTATGAGCAATGCGGCGTTTTGCATTATTGCTTGTCGAGCGTTGGATCTGCCGTTGCCCGAACGGCATCGATGGCGTTGAGCAATTTATTAGTTCCGGTATTGATCGATTTGAATGACCCTGCCATGCTCTATGGCCATATAAAGTCGGACGAAAGACTTCGGAATGCCGTGTATCTGTTCGGTGGAAAGTTGACTTATAAGGAGTTGAGCATACGGTTGGGATTGCCTTATTATGATATGGCTCTTTTTATGTCGATGTTTTGAAAAGATGCTTTGTTTTTATCGGAACAACTTTTAAAATGATGAATAGGTAGGGACCTTACATATTTCTATGAAAATATTTCAAATGCTTACAAAAAAACACTATCTTTGCTAAAATAGTAATATTGGAATTGAAACATATCATGTTGAATTAAAATTGTAATATAAACATGACGGAAAAAACAAAAGTGAAAGTATCGGAAGAAGTCGTGGTACGATTTTCCGGCGATTCCGGTGACGGAATGCAGTTGGCGGGGAATATTTTTTCCAATGTTTCGGCCGGTATCGGTGATGAAATTTCTACATTCCCCGATTATCCGGCAGAGATACGTGCTCCGCAAGGAACGTTAGGGGGAGTGTCTGGTTTTCAAGTTCATATAGGGAAAGGCGTTCACACTCCGGGAGACTTGGCCGATGTATTGGTTGCCATGAATCCAGCAGCTTTAAAAACAAATGCTCGCTATGTGAAAAAAGGCGGTGTGGTGATTATCGACTCGGATAGCTTTCGGGCCAGCGATTTGGAGAAAGCGGCGTTTACGACGGACGATCCCGTTCAAGAGGCGGGCCTTTCTCATGCACAAATCGTTCCGGTAGCGATTACCCAAATGGTGAAAGATTCATTGGCCGATTCGGGCTTGGACAACAAGTCTATCGTACGGTGTAAAAATATGTTTGCCTTAGGACTTGTCTGTTGGCTGTTCGACCGTCCTTTGGAACAAGCTCAACATTTATTGAAAAATAAATTTGCCAAGAAACCGGCTATTTACGAGGCTAATGCCAAAGTTATGCGCGACGGGTATAATTATGGGAACAACATACATGCTTCGGTCTCGACCTATCGAGTAGAGTCTGCGCAAGTGAAGCCCGGTATTTATACCGATGTGAACGGAAATACGGCTACCGCATGGGGGTTGATAGCCGCATCTGAAAAGTCGGGATTGCCTTTGTTCTTAGGAAGTTATCCCATTACCCCGGCCACAGATATTTTGCATGAGTTGGCCAAGCGGAAAGATTTAGGGGTAAAGGCCATTCAAGTGGAGGACGAGATAGCCGGTGTTTGTACGGCTATCGGGGCTTCGTTCGCCGGAAATTTGGCAGTGACTTCCACGTCGGGGCCCGGTTTGGCATTGAAGAGCGAGGGTATAGGTTTGGCCGTTATGGCGGAATTGCCTTTGGTCATTATCGATGTTCAGCGAGGTGGACCGTCCACGGGATTGCCGACGAAAACCGAGCAGACCGATTTGTTGCAGGCTTTATACGGGCGGAATGGCGAGAGTCCGGTGGTAGTGGTGGCAGCCTCTACACCGACCGATTGTTTCGATATGGCATTTCAAGCGGCTAAAATCGCTTTGGAGCACATGACTCCCGTTATCTTGTTGACCGACGGATTTATTGGAAATGGCTCTTCGGCATGGCGTATTCCGGAAATCGATGAATATCCGGAGATAAAGCCCAATTATGTTATGCCGGAACAACAAGGTACGTGGAAACCATATGACCGTAACGAAAAATCCGTACGTTATTGGGCGAAGCCCGGAACAGAGGGATTCATGCACCGGCTCGGAGGATTGGAAAAGGATTATAAGACTAGCGCAATTTCTACTGACCCCATCAACCATGAAAAGATGGTTCGTGCCCGGCAGCAGAAAATCGACAGCATAGCCACCGATATTCCTTTGTTGAAGGTGTCGGGCGATTCTTCTGCCGATTTATTGGTTGTCGGTTGGGGCGGAACCTACGGACATTTGTATTCTGCTGTGGAAGCTATGAATGCAGAGGGGAAACCTGTGGCTTTCGCTCATTTCAATTATATCAATCCGTTGCCCGCGAATACCGAGGAGATATTACGGCGATATAAAAAAGTGGTCGTTTGCGAGCTGAATAACGGGCAGTTTGCATCGTATTTGTCAGGGAAAGTTCCGGGTGTGAATTTCTTGCGATATAATAAAATTCAGGCACAGCCGTTCATGGTGAGTGAGTTGATGGCGCATTTTTCAAAGCTTTTTGGAGGAATAGGATATGGAAGAACAAAAAGGAATATACGGCAAAGGATTTTAAAAGCGACCAGTATGTACGTTGGTGTCCGGGTTGTGGAGACCATTCTATCGTGGCTGTGTTGCAGAGAGCTATGGCGACACTGGGAGTGCCTCCCCACGAAACGGTGGTGATTTCGGGTATCGGCTGTTCGTCGCGTTTGCCTTATTATATGAATGCCTATGGTTTTCATACGATTCATGGTCGTGCCGCAGCTGTGGCTACCGGGGTGAAGACGGCCAATCCCGATCTGACGGTATGGCAGATTTCGGGAGATGGCGACTGTCTGGCTATCGGTGGGAACCATTTTATTCATTCGGTACGTCGGAATGTGGATATCAATGTGGTCTTGATGAATAATAAGATATACGGTTTGACGAAAGGCCAATATTCCCCGACGAGCGACCGAGGTTTCGTTACTAAATCGTCTCCTTATGGAACGGTGGAAGATCCTTTCATTCCGGCAGAACTCGTTTTCGGGGCGAGAGGAACGTTCTTCGCTCGTTCGCTCGATGTGGAGATGTCTGTTTCGCAAGAAGTATTGGTAGAAGCAGCCCGCCATAAAGGAACGTCGGTGGTGGAGCTGTTGCAGAATTGTGTGATTTTCAATAATAATATTCACAGTTATGTGGCTGATAAAGAGTTTCGTGCCGACCGGACTGTTCATTTGCGTCATGGTGAAAAGATGATTTTCGGGAAAGACAATAATCGAGGCCTCGTGTTGGACGGTTACAAATTAAAGGCTGTGACTATCGGGGAGAACGGTGTGACTCTCGATGATATTTTGGTACATGATGCCAAGTCTCCCGATAATTTCTTGCATCAAAGTCTTGCGATGATGGACGGACATGAACTGCCTTTGGCGATAGGTGTGATTCGTAATGTGGAGGCTCCCCGTATATGACGAAGAGGTGGATAGACAAGTAAAAGAGGTAACCTCGAAAGTACCTTATTCCTCCTTGCGTGAATTCTTGTTGACCGGGGAGACTTGGGAAGTGAAATAATGTATTTTCTCCAAAAGGGTAATAGCACCCGAAAGACTGTCTGTATAGCCTTTCGGGTGCTATTGTTATATGTTTGATAGACAAGTCTTTTTAAGAAATTCAGAGCTTGACTGACTTGAAAATTTTTCTTAAATTTGTGTGGATAAATTGTGAAATAAGGGAATACGGATTGATTCATGATTGTTATTCCTGTCAAGAAAAGATATAGGTGTATTAAAAAATTGGTTGAATGGTTGTAACGTTAGTAATTTTAGCTTTATCGGCAGTGTTTTTCGTGAGTGGTAAAATTCGCTCTGATGTGGTAGCCTTGTGCGCTTTGGTTTTATTGCTGCTTTTCCACATTCTTACTCCCGATGAGGCGTTGTCCGGATTCTCCAATTCGGTCGTGATTATGATGATCGGTCTTTTCGTGGTAGGTGGTGTGATATTCCAAACCGGGTTGGCGAAGATGATAAGCGGAAAGATATTGCAGTTGGCAGGAAAGAGCGAGACAAGACTTTTTATTTTGGTCATGCTGGTTACTTCGGCTATCGGAGCTTTTTGTGAGTAATACGGGTACGGTGGCCTTGATGCTGCCTATTGTCGTGAGTCTGGCTGCCAACGCTCATATAAATTCAAGTCGCTTGCTTATGCCGTTGGCGTTTGCCAGCAGTATGGGAGGTATGATGACACTGATTGGTACGCCGCCCAACCTTGTCATACAGAATGCCTTGACCAATGCCGGTTTTGAACCGCTTACTTTCTTTTCTTTCTTGCCGGTCGGTTTGATTTGTGTTTTTGTAGGAATGGTCGTATTGATGCCTTTGAGTAAAATTTTCCTGACCAAACGGGGAACCGAAAAGTCTGATGGTAAAAACAAGAATAAATCTTTGAACGAGTTGGCAAGAGAATATCAGCTTTCCGAGAATTTGTTTCGGATACAAATCCCCGAAAAATCGATAATTGCCGGCAAAACGATTGTCGAGTTGAATATTCGCCAACAATATCATTTGAATATATTGGAGGTACGGCGCTCTGTTTCGTCGCAGTCCCGGTTGTTGAAAACGGTCAATCAGAAATTGGCCGATCCGGGTACTGTATTACGTTCCGGCGATGTGTTATATGTGAATGGCGATTTCGAAAAAAGTGAGGGAGTTTGTTTCTCGATTTTCTTTGGTATTATTGGATGCCCATACTATCGAAGACGGCAAGGGTAACTTAACTTCCGATTTGGCTTTCTATGACATAGGTATCGCCGAGATTGTCTTGATGCCCTCGTCACGTTTGTTGAAACAGACGGTCGGAGATTCGGGATTTCGGGAAAAATTCAATGTCAATGTATTGGGCATAAGGAGAAAGAACGATTATATATTGCATGATTTGAAAGATGTGAAGATGTTGTCGGGCGATGTTTTGCTCGTGCAAGGTACATGGAAGGATATAGCTCGGCTGAGTTCGGAAGATTCCGATTGGGTGGTACTCGGCCAGCCGTTGAGCGAAGCCGCGAAAGTTACTCTCGATTATAAAGCTCCGGTCGCTGCTGCGATTATGCTTTTAATGATTCTTATGATGGTGTTCGATTCTATACCAGTGGCTCCGGTTACGGCTGTGATGATTGCTGCGATACTTATGGTATTGACCGGTTGTTTCAGGAATGTGGAGGCAGCCTATAAAACAATTAACTGGGAGAGTGTCGTTCTTATCGCCGCCATGCTTCCCATGTCGTTGGCTTTGGAAAAAACAGGGGCATCGGAATATATATCGAATAGTTTGGTTAGCGGCTTGGGCGGTTATGGGCCTTTGGCTTTAATGGCTGGTATCTATTTTACGACTTCATTGATGACGATGTTCATCAGTAACACGGCAACAGCCGTTTTATTGGCTCCTATCGCCATGCAATCCGCATTACAGATCGGAGTGAGTCCTTATCCGTTTTTATTCGCTGTTGCCGTGGGGGCGAGCATGTGTTTCGCTTCTCCGTTTTCTACGCCACCCAATGCGCTGGTTATGCCTGCCGGTCAGTATACTTTCATGGATTATGTAAAGGTGGGTTTGCCTTTACAGATTATTATGGGGATAGTTATGATTTTTATTTTACCTTTGTTGTTCCCATTCTAAAAAAGAATTTATGTCCCGAAAAAAGCGTCTTGCCGTATTTGCCAGTGGAACCGGCAGTAATTTTGAAGCGATTGTGACTGCTTGCGAGCAGGGTAAGATCCCGGCCGAAACAGTGGCTTTGGTTTGCGATAAACCTTCGGCTCGTGTCGTAGAACGAGCTTCACGTCATGGTGTGAAGTCTTTCACTTTCGACCCTAAGTCTTTTTTTGCTTCTAAGGTCGAAATGGAGACCGTCATTGCCGATTTTCTCGATGAGAACGGGGTGGATTTGGTTTGTTTGGCCGGGTATATGCGGATTATTTCGGATACATTGTTATCGCGTTACGACGGTAAGATTATTAATATACACCCTTCTTTGCTCCCCGCTTTTCCCGGAGCTCGTGCCGTAGAACAAGCTATGGAGTACGGGGTGAAAGTGTTCGGAGTAACTATTCATTATGTGGACCGTACGGTAGATGGCGGACGGATTATCGCCCAACGGGCTATCCCGTACGAAGGAAACGATATCGATGAGTTATTCGGACTCATTCATGCGGTCGAACATGAACTTTACCCGGAGACGATCGTTCGGTTGTTGTCTGTTTAATGTTTGCAACGAGTCTATGTTCAGTAGAAAATTCATGGGGATAGACTTGAATGTTGATGAATGAGAGGGACTTAATCCGCTAGCTATGAGGAGAAACGTTTCCGGTTAGGTTGAGCTTGTCCGGCTTTTGGAGAGGATAGTTCACTATTGACCTCCTCCATTGCCGTGCCCCGTAGCCTTACGGGGTGTGGCATTAGCCATATAGGTGAGGTGTCACGAAGTGACGGAGGAGCTGGAAACAGTATTTCATCAGTCGGTTTATGTCGGGCCTTTAACCTCCTCGCCCTATGGGCACTCCCCCTATATTCCCTTACGGGAACACAGGGGGAGAGGTTGAGATGTATTCCTTTTTCGCCCTTGCTTCGATTTTATGAGGTACACAGAGAGAAAGGGGTGAAAGTGTCGTTTTGAACAGCTTTTTTACCCTTTCGGAATTTTGTGGGTATTCTCCCTTCTCCCCAGCCGTGTTTTGTAGCATTATGGGGTGTTCTGTGAAATAGTATAGGGGGAGACACTGAACAATCCCCATTGATTATCGATTGAGCCCAAATCTATATAAACAAAGAGCCGCTATAAATTTTATAGCGGCTCTTTGTCGTATGGGCTTTTTATTTATGAACTTCTACCCGTTGTGTCGAGGGTTTAGTTGCATTGCGCTCCTCTGTGGCTTTTACGACGGCTTCGGCAAGTTGCTTGAAAGCTAATCCGGTAATGGTATCGTCGAGTGCCACGGGTGTCCCGCATCACCGCTTTCGCAGATACTTTGTACAATAGGTATTTGTCCCAAAAGAGGAACTCCGGTTTCTTGGGCCAGTCGTTTCCCTCCGTCTTTACCGAACAGGTAGTATTTGTTTTCCGGGAGTTCGGCAGGAGTGAACCAACTCATGTTCTCGACCAATCCCAGTATAGGGACGTTTACCTTATCCCCGGTAAACATACTGATACCTTTGCGGGCATCGGCCAAAGCAACCTCTTGCGGAGTGGTTACTACAATTGCTCCGGTGATAGCGAGTGTCTGTACCAAAGTGAGGTGTATATCGCTGGTTCCCGGTGGCAAATCGAGTACAAAATAGTCGAGTTCGCCCCATGCGGCATCGATGATGAGTTGTTTCAAAGCGTTACTTGCCATTCCTCCCCGCCAGAGTACGGCATCGTTTTTACGAACAAAAAACCGATGGAAAGAATCTTCACGCCGTATCGCTCGACCGGGAGAATGAGATCGCGTCCTCCGATATTCTTGGTATAGACTTCGGTGTCTTCGATATTGAACATCGTGGGAGCCGAAGGGCCGAATATGTCGGCATCCAGCAGCCCGACTTTATACCCTTGACGGGCTAACGCCACAGCTAAATTGGAGGCTATGGTAGATTTACCTACGCCGCCTTTTCCCGATGAAACGGCAATGATATTCTTTACATCGGGCAAGGGGTTCTCGGGGTTCGGACGAGCTGTTTGTCTCGCTTTTACAGCTATATTTCCTTTGATATTTACTTCTGGACTTACGAAAGTGAGAATGGCAGTTTCGGCAGCTTTTACCACCGATTTGATAAACGGATCGGTCGGCTTGTCGAAAATGATGGAGAAACTTACTTTGTTACCGTCGATACGAATGTCGTCTTCGATCATTTCGTTAGCGACCAAATCTTTCCCGTTGCCCGGGTAACGCACTTTGGCGAGTGCGTCGAGTATTAGTTTCGGATATAGTTGCATATTGTCGTGTTATTTTGATGTTGTATTTTCTTGACTACTTTGTTTACCGCTACGTTTTCCCCGGTTGAAGCTCCGGTATGTGTCGTAAGGAATATCAACGTCGGGTTCGATGAATTGTTCACGGGGTTGGCAGACGAAACGAATATATTTGATATTCATGCCCCGTTCGAGCCACTGTTGCTCGTAGAAAGTTTTTATTTCCAGTATGTCGTCGGTTATTCCCGAATGGTAGAGATCGTCGGTCGAAACCTGTACGGGATAGCCGTTTGCTTTTACCATTTCACAAGTATAGGTGTACATGAACGGACTGTCGCTTTTCAGATGGATCAAACCTTCGGGCGATAGAATATTTTGGTATAGTTGCATAAACCGGGTAGAAGTGAGCCGCTTTCTCACTTTTTTCATTTGCGGGTCGGGGAAGGTAATCCATATTTCTGATACTTCACCTTTGGCAAAAAACGATCGATCAACTCTATATTGGTACGAAGAAAGGCTACGTTATTTATTCCTTCTTCGAGGGCCTGTTTGGCTCCACTCCACATGTGGGCTCCCTTTATATCTATTCCTATAAAGTTTTTTTGCGGGTAACGTTTTGCCAGACCTACGGCATATTCGCCTTTTCCACAGCCCAATTCAAGGACTATCGGATTTTCATTTTTGAAGAATTGTTTTCCCCATTTGCCTTGCATCTCAAATCCTTTTTCTTGTAGTGCAGAGAAAGGATATTGGAATACATGTGGGTAGCCTTGCAGGTCGTCGAATTTTTTCAGTTTATTTTTTCCCATTTTGAAATGAATATCGACAGGTTCTGGTTAATTGACTCTTCCTAATTTTAAATGATAGTCTTTTCCTGATTCTATTTGTACAGAAAGGATAAATACTTCTCCCGAATACGATTGAGTATCGATTTTCGCTTCGGTCATTTTGCCTTGTTTTTGATATATTGTGCGTCCGTCGATTGTATACAGGGTTATGCGGTGCATGGGTTCGTACGAATTTACGATGAGCATTTTTTGCTCGAAATATGCTTTCAACGCCTTGTCGTCGATTTGTTGCTCATCTACCTCGGATAAATAACGAATGTCAAACTCTTTCCATTGAGGCGTGTTCAAATAGAGAGATAGACTTTCGTCGGGGATTCCCAGCCGGCAATCTTTTTGCGGAACATTTCGAAAGACATTTTCTCCCAGTATCGGAGGCTCGGTCGGATAGGATAACATAACATTCAATCTCGTGCAATTATCGAAAGCGTGGTCTCCGATGGTCTTGACTGTTGACGGTATTTTTGCGGAAAATAAATATTTCATACCATAGAACGGCCATCGACCTATTTTTTTCAGTTCTTTCGGGCAGGAAGGAAAGTCCTGCGATTCTACTGCATCCGGCAAATGCATAATCGCCTATGGTTCGGACAGACTCTGGTAGAATACAGTCGGTGAGCGATGTGCAATAATAGAATGCGCCTTCTCCTATTTCTGTTATGGTATTGGGGGCTTGTATGGAGAGTAGTTTTGTACAATGGTCAAATGTGTAAGGGGCAGGCTTTCCAATGGACATTCTTTTATATCGACCTCTGTTAACGAGATACAGTGGGAGAAACAACCTTCACCCATAGATTCTAGTTTTTGAGGGAGTGTTATTCCCGTCAGAGACGAGCAGCCGGCAAAACATTCTTTGCCGATAGATTGTAACGAGGCGGGTAGGGTTATCGAGGATAAGGCGGTACAGTTGAGAAATGCTTGGTTTCCTATCGAACGAAGGACAGACAGGGAGAGGTCTATTCCGGTAAAAAGAGGTACATTGTTTGAATGCATATTCGCCTATTTTTTCCAATGTCTGTGGTAACGATGTGTTCAAAGAGAAACAGTCGCAAAAAGCGAATCCTGCTATTTCTTGTAAATTGTTTCCCAAATCTATGTCTTTTAGTTTAGTACAGCCTGCGAAAGCGCCTTTTCCTATTTTTTCGGTATTCCGGGGGAGCCGTACGGTCGTTAACTCTTGAAATCCGAAGAATGTGTTTGCCGGAATACAGTTGGCATCGAAACGGGTTTGATTTCCGAGGTAAATATCTCGACTTTCGAATGCATCTATCGTACAATCTGCAAGGTCTATGCCGGTTAAGTGAAATAGGGAGTCGTTTATGAAAGCAAAATCGCGTCCGTCGATTGTTCCCGAGACGGTTAGATTCGTGATTATCCGATGCTGTTCTCCGATGAGAGATTGTAGTTGTCCCGCTTCGGTGTGACAATTGTAATTTGTCGCCTGCAAATGTTTTCCGACGGATAGGAACAGAACGATATATAACAACTTTCTCATTGGAGTGACGGCGGGTTTGATTGTTTTATAAAAATAGAGAGATAGGAATAAGATAAAACGGACAAGCTCGTTTTTTATACCAAGTCGCACCCTATTTTTGTATTTGCAAAGATAGTATAAACGAATGTAGAAACAAATTTTATTTGTCGGGTCGGTATGTCCGGGTGTTTTTGTTTTGACGGACAGAATGTTGAGCCTGAATTGTTGAAAAAAAACGGAGACTATATTTGGGGGTAATCTTTAATCTCTTGATATGCGATAATGTGCGCCGCAGTCGAGTATGAAATCCAGTACATCTTTGAAAAGTTCTTCTACATGGGACGGCACAAATACATACGACGTGTCGCCGCAATGTTTGCATATGGTTTGGGGTAAGTCGGTTAATTTTACATCGAGGTGTTCCGACATAGCCATTGCTTCGTCTTTTCGATTATCGCATAGGTATGATGTTGTACATTTTTATAATCGTAAAAGGTCAGACAGATGACCAGACTTTTAGTGTAGTTGAATCCGACCGTAAGTGTCGACCAAGTGTCGAAGTCCTCGTGGGACATGGCGATGGTTATTTCTTCCAATGTTGACATAATTTTCGTGAATGTATTGTGGGCGAGCTATATATATCGTAGTCATTAAATGCGGCTGTCTATGCGTATAATGTTTTCGACAATGAACAGATCGCAAATTTCTTTTTTCTCGATTTCGATGTCGTCGTATTCTTTGTTTTCACTGCGTAGGATAACCCTATCGGGATTATCGTGTTTACGAATATATTTGACCATGCGGTAATCTTCCAGCAATATGACGTAGATTTGCCCCCAGAAGATAAGCTGGGGATTTTTTATTTCGCGGATTGCGATCATGTCACCATTGTTAATAACGGGTTTCATGCTGTCTCCGCTTACTTTGACAATGCTGCAATCGGGATTGATGAAAGGAACGTCTATACTGCCGATTACCAAATCTTCGGTAAACATGCGATCCCTCGCCAAATTACCGGCGGTTACGTCCAGACCGTATACTTTCGCCCCATTTCTTGCTTCTGGTATAATCGCTTCCGAGGGAAGGGTTAATGTGCGTATATGAGAGTGTGCATCGTTGTCTGAGGGACGAAACATATGTCCTTTACCCGTACATAGCCATTCTTTCGATACGCCCAAGTCTGCGACGATTCTGTTGATAAGTGAGTCGCTGACAGGTAGTTTTCCGGTCAGGTGTTTCGAGAAGTTGGACGCATCGATCGATATGCGTTTGGCAAATTCCGACTGGGTTACTCCAAAGTTTTCCATCAATGTCTTGATTCTCTCTATTTTAGCTTCATTCTCCATAGTCGTTCACATTTTTATTTTTATAATATGGTAAAATCACCACAAATAATTTGCTTTTCAATAAAAGCGGTAGTATATTTGTGTGGTTTTATTACCAAAACAAAGGTATAAACTTTTTTTGAAAAACAAAATAATAGATTAGTAATTAACATAGTTAGCCATGTTCCATCGGGGGTATATTGCCTATAAGAATTGTAAACAAAAGGAGGAGATACACAGGCAAAACGGGTAAATGCAGTGTGAATATACCCTGATGGAAGTGTGCTAACAGAATAGGAGAAGTTATGAGAACGATTGAATGGGAAGCTCCGGCTTTGGCATCATTAGCGGCAGCACATTGGTTGGTAGCTTATGAACGGGAAAATTCGCCACGAAAGAGGGTGAGGTATGAGAATGAAATAGAGTTCGACGGAGTAGCTTATATGTTGATGTGTGAAATCGAATTAGTGGAAAGAGAACATAAAGCGGTGTCGATGATGTGCGGTATAGAGCCCCAATATACCGATATGCCGGTAAGAATTATTGGAAATATGGGAAAGGCCATCGGCGAGATTTTGCCTGTGCTGAATAACTTTTTGGATAGTTACGGTGTTATATATGTATGATATAAACAGAGGGGTGATCCGAAAGGTGTGGCGTGGTATAAGAAGGATACTTTCGGGGTATATGACGAGGGTGTACCTGTCGGATTAAAGAAAAAGGCTGAACAAACTGTTCAGCCTTTTCTTTTTTATCGGAGAAATAGAATTATCCGTTAACTTTTGCCATGTGGGCAATCAAATCGAGTACTTTGTTAGAATAACCGATTTCGTTGTCATACCAAGAAACGACTTTTACGAATGTGTCGGTCAGAGCTATACCAGCTTTTGCGTCGAAAATAGAAGTGCGAGTATCACCCAAGAAGTCAGAAGATACAACAGCGTCTTCGGTATAACCGAGAATGCCTTTCAATTCGCCTTCGGAAGCCTCTTTCATAGCAGCGCAGATTTCTGCATAAGTAGCCGGTTTAGCCAAGTTAACTGTTAAATCGACAACCGAAACGTCCAAAGTCGGAACACGCATAGACATACCTGTCAATTTTCCGTTCAAAGTGGGGATTACTTTTCCTACGGCTTTGGCAGCACCCGTAGAAGAAGGAATGATGTTGCCAGAAGCGGCACGACCACCACGCCAGTCTTTCATAGAAGGACCGTCAACCGTTTTTTGAGTAGCGGTAGTAGAGTGAACGGTAGTCATCAAACCATCGAGAATACCGAATTTGTCGTTCAATACTTTGGCGATAGGAGCCAAGCAGTTGGTTGTACAAGAAGCATTGGAAACGAATTGAGTACCTTTAACGTAAGTATTTTCGTTAACACCGCAAACGAACATAGGAGTATCGTCTTTGGAAGGAGCGGACATAACTACGTATTTAGCACCGGCTTCGATATGAGCTTGAGCTTTTTCTTTGGTCAAGAAAAGACCGGTAGATTCTACAACATATTCAGCACCTACTTCATTCCATTTCAAATCGGCAGGATTTTTTTCGGCTGTAACACGAATAGTTTTTCCGTTTACAATCAATTGACTTTTTTCAACATTCGCTTCGATCGTTCCATCGAATTGTCCGTGCATAGTGTCATATTTCAACATGTATGCCAAATAGTCAACCGGGCAAAGGTCGTTAATACCTACGATCTGAATATCGCTTCTCTTTTGAGCAGCACGGAAAACGAAACGTCCGATACGGCGGAAACCGTGAATGCCTACTTTAATCATTGTAATAAAACTTTAAGTGTTTATTGAATAAAAAATAACATCTTACTTTTTTCTTCTTTTTTTTTGTTCTGCTTTCTTAAAAACATTTACATTTGTAATATTGTTTAACAACCACAAGGTGTCGCACAACAACTCATCAAAGCAAGCAGCGCAATCAAAAAGGCAATTTTGTATTTCATACAAGTATATTTTGTTCCTAAAATTGCGATGCAAAGGTAAATATTTTTTTTGAATACAATGTATGTGAATGTGAAAATAAAAGAAAAATTTCTTTATTTGCATTGTGTTGAGTTTGAGTAATCTATCTAATATTAATAACTCGTACTATTATGAAAAGTTCATTTTTAGCAGACTTTAAAAAAATTTGCCATGCGAGGCAATGTCATCGACATGGCTGTCGGTGTAATTATCGGTGGCGCTTTTGGAAAAATCGTATCTTCGGTTGTCGCCGATATCATCATGCCACCTCTCGGGTTACTGATCGGCGGTGTCAACTTTACAGATTTAAAATGGGTGATGAAAGGGCCCGAAGTAGTCGATGGGGTAGAACAGGCTGCGGTTACACTTAATTATGGTAATTTTTACAGGCAACCTTCGACTTTTTGATTATTGCTTTTTCTATTTTCTTGTTTATTCGACTTTTGACGAAGTTAACGGAAAAGAAAAAGGAAGAACAAACGGCTCCTTCTCCTGCCCCGGCTCCTTCCGAAGAGGTGAAATTGTTGTCGGAAATTCGGGACTTGTTAAAGAAAAACGAAGAATGAGAAGGAGCTCGTTCTCCGCGAAAAATAATAATGCCGCTTCTGATAAGAAAGCGGCATTATTATTGATGACAGGTTTTATAAATTATCCTATGATATACTTGCTTTTTTTGGGCAGGTAGGATAACAAATATACGAATATGTAAACCGTAATAAATGTACACACGGCGATCAAGGGAATTGTGACATAGGCCGCATCCGAGATAGACTTGAATAGTCCATAATAGAAATTTAGAAACAGAATGTGGGCTAAGTACATTCCATAGCTTTTTATCGATATATCCGACAGCAGTTTGCAGGCTGCATTTTTTCCCTTTTAAAGATAATCGGCCGATTAGAGAGAAGAGGCCTAATGTCATCAGGAATACATTTACCGTACAGAATCCCCAACTAAGCTCCAATTCGGGCACAGTGGGAACCGTATCGATACGTGAACAGAAAATCCCGGCCGAGAGCGCGAAACCGACTATGAGTATTATCCAAGATAATGCCGCAGAAGGATAGCCGAATCTTTTCAGATAATATCCTAAAATGAAGTATCCGATGAATCCCGTGAAGTAATAGAGCAACGGTGTGTCGTTCCAGAATGCTTCGCCAAGCACTTCGGGATAAACTAAATGAATATACGGGAGAAAAGTTGTGATTATCCACAAGCCGAGATATCCTTCCAGTTCTCGTTTAGAGGCTTGTTGTAACCAGGGGGAAATAATCGGGGTTACCAGATAGAGCCCGATTAACATGTAAATATACCATAAATGACCTATTTCACACCCGAAATTCACAGGAATGTGTAAAATATTAAGTGCCATTTGGCTAAAAGAATCCCCACGGCTTAATACGTAGTATCCGGCATATAATACACACCATGCGATGAATGGATATACGATTCGGGTGAAACGCTTGCGAAAAAATGTAGAAATTTTGTCTTGCATAGGGAGTAACAAGAATCCCGACAGCATGACGAATAGAGGTACAGATGATCGGCATAATGTGGTTATGATACCAATCCAAAAAGTATTGCTTCCGGTAACAACCGTTCCTCCTTCTCCTATATAGTAAAATTCGCTGGCATGTTGTTGAATGACCAAGTAACAGGCAATAACTCTCAATAAATCGAGTGAATAATTGCGATTCTTAATCATGAAAATAATTGTTTATGGAATGTTCGTGATGAATTTTATCGAATAATTAGTTGAAACGTAGTTTTTCTCCAATGACAGTAGTTAGTATTGTTCTTTTTCATTGGGAAAATCTTGTGTTTTCACGTCTTTTACGTAGGCTTGTACCGCTTCGGTGATCGTTGTACTTAGATCGGCGTATCGACGAAGGAACCGTGGGGAAAAACCTTTGTTGATGCCTAACATGTCGTGCATGACGAGGACTTGTCCGTCTACACCACCGCCAGCTCCGATACCGATGACCGGAATGGTTACTTCCTGAGCTACCCGGGTGGCCAATGCTGCCGGAATCTTTTCGAGAACAAGGCTGAAACACCCTATCTCTTCGAGAAGATGAGCATCCTCGATGAGTTTATTGGCTTCTGCCTCTTCACGAGCACGGACAGTATATGTACCGAATTTGTTAATGGATTGCGGAGTCAGACCTAAATGTCCCATAACGGGTATTCCGGCACTGAGTATGCGCTCGATGGATTCACGGATTTCGGCTCCGCCTTCCATCTTTACACAGTCGGCATGCGTCTCTTTCATGATTCTGATTGCCGAGGCAACAGCTTCTTTGGAATTGCCCTGATAGGAGCCGAATGGCATATCGACGACGACTAAGGCACGTTTAACGGCTCGGACAACCGACTTCCCATGATAAATCATTTGGTCGAGAGTAATAGGTAAAGTCGTTACATTTCCGGCCATTACATTGGATGCCGAGTCGCCTACCAGAATGACATCGATTCCGGCTTGGTCTATAAGAGTCGCCATTGAAAAGTCATAGGCGGTTAACATCGAAATTTTTTCGCCGCGGAGTTTCATTTCCATCAGGCGGTGAGTCGTTACTTTACGAGTATCTTCGGTATATGTAGACATAATTTTGATTGTTTGAATTTCGGGACAAAGGTACACTCAAATTTTTATATTGCAACCTTTTTCACTTTTCAATCTTGTTTTCTGTATATTTGCATAAAGTGTAGAATGGATTGATTGTACGGGGCGATCCTCTTTGCGCCCGGAGGCGGAAACACAGATCGCACAGATATGATTGCGGTTTTTCTGTGATTACAGTCTGCCGATTCTATTTGTTTGAATGAGTGTTTATAGTATGGAGAAAGAAAAGTCGTCACGGGAAGTTCCCGGTTGGTTCAAGATTTTAATTCTTATAACGGCTTTGCCGGTTTTTGCGTGGCCGTGGTTGATGAACCGAGCAACGTTTGTATTTGTCGAAAAAAGCCGCTGGCGATGCTTTACCTTGGGCTTTGGTCATGTTATTGCCTTTGTATGTGGTTTTATCTACGTGGATTAGTTATCGGGTGTATAGTACCCGACGAGAGATTTCGTGGATTTTACAAGGTTTGCAAATGCTGGTATATTTGGCCTTGTTTGTTTTGATTTTGTAATCCGTGATTACGGATTGTATAGATCGGGATTGGAAAAATTGATAATGTCCATTACCATTTCATAGGCTTGTTTGGCCGGGCTGTTTGGATTGATTTCTATGGCTTTCAGATAGTTCTCGATTGTGAGTTTCCAGTTTCCTTGTTTCCAAAAGACGAGTCCTTTCAAGTAGTATGCCTTGTCGTCTTTCGAGTGGTTCGAGAGCCATTCGTCGATGTATGCAAGAGCTTTTTCCAAATTGTTTTCTGCGATGAGCCGGTTTATTTTTTCTGAGTCCATTTGCTGCTTTCTTTTGGGCAAAGATAGTGTAAACCGAGGGCAGAAACAAATATACTTGTTGGCGTATGGATAATATGACAACGGGGAAGTCCTACTCTTAGGACTTCCCCGTTGTTTCAATTGCATCTTTGATTAATGGGTTAGTTTTTCGGGTTTGGGTAGTTCTAATTCGTTCCCTTCGGGAGCCAAGATAAAACCTTTGTTGTTCCATGTGCGCAGATAGCCGCCGATGTTGTTGTTAATCATCAGTAGCTGGAATGCATGTTTGCCTTTTTGCAAAGCGATGGAATTACGTGTGCGAGAATGGCGTATGAGTTTACCGTCGTTACTGATGATGACCTTTCCGTCTATTCTCAGTTCGTCCATTTCGGAGGAAAAATAGTATATGCCATCGGCGGGAACTTCGAAGTAGCCGGTGTAGCAGTATGCTCCTTTGTCTTCGATATCCGGTTTGAATTCAAAATCTTTGACAATCTTCGGTGCACTCCAATGCGCTTCATCGAGGTCTTTTACAAAATAGAGGTTTCCCTCGGTACGTCTCAACTCGATACCGGGTTGGGTGCTTTTTTCGGTAGCCGGCATGAGCTTTTCGTGAACTACTTCGATAGAGCGTACCGGACTTAATTTCCCTGAGGGGAGCATAGTGGCTATTTTGACTGTTACATCTTTATTGAAATATAACGGCTTTTCGTATTTTGTCGAACTTGTTTGAGGATCACTTCCATCGGTCGTATATACCATAGGATAGTTACGGTTGTTGTGGAACGTCAGCGTGGTATTTTCGGTATATGCAATACGGTCGGCCATAGGGCCTTCGGGCATGGGTATGTGGTAGTTGATGTGGTGCATATCGAGTCGGATCAATTGATTGTCGAGCCGACGAGTGAAAGAGTTGTAATCTTTTTTCTCTTTGGGTGTCCAATCCAATTCTGCCAAAGCCAGCATGCGGGGATATAACAGGTATTCGGTATATTCGGGGGTTACGGCATATTCGGTCCACATGTTGCATTGTGCTCCTAAAACGTGGTGACGCAAATTTTCTGGAATTTTTGGAGATTTGGGGTCGTAGCTATAAGTTTTTTCGAGAGGGAGTCCGAATCTAATGGCAATGGGTTCGGTTTCGACAGCTCCTTGTCCATGATCTATATACATCCATTTGGAGGGTGTCATGATAACATCGTGTCCCATAGAAGCGGCGGCAATTCCTCCTTCTTCTCCTCTCCAAGACATCACTGTCGCCGATGGAGCCAGTCCTCCTTCGAGAATTTCGTCCCAGCCGATCATCGATTTTCCATGAGCAAGGATTATCTTTTCGATACGGTGAATGAAATAGCTTTGCAGTTCGTGGGCATCTTTCAAGTTTTCGTTTTTGATTCTTTTTTGGCATTTGGGGCATTCGTTCCATCTTACTTTGGGGCATTCGTCACCGCCGATATGGAAGAATTTACCGGGAAACAGAGGAATGACTTCTTCGAGAATGTCTTGTAAGAATTCAAAAGTTTTGTCATTCCCGGCGCAATATACGTTGTCTTCCACGCCCCATTTGTTGCGTAGTTCAAACGGGCCTCCTGTACATGAATATTCGGGGTATGCGGTCAAAGCGGCAAGTGCATGTCCGGGAAGTTCTACTTCGGGGATAACGGTAATGTACCGCTCTGCTGCGTAAGCAACGACTTCTTTGATTTGTTCCTGTGTGTAGAAGCCCCGATGTATGCTTCCATCGGCATTCCGGCGTACAGAGCCAACCTCGGCGAGACGGGGATATTTTTATTTCTATGGTCCACAGATGGTCGTCGGTCAAGTGCCAATGGAAATAATTCATTTTGAACATGGCCATGATGTCGAGTTGTTTTTTTACAAATTCCACGTCGTGGAAGTGGCGACATACGTCGAGCATCATACCTCGGTATCCATAGGCGGGTTCATCTTTGATTTCCACACAAGGGATTTCCCATGCTACGTTATCGATAATCGTTTCGCTCTCGATTTGGGGAGGAAGCAACTGCATAACCGATTGCATGCCATAAAAGATTCCTTGCGGAGTTTTGGCTTTGACAATTACCTTTTTGGGGGTTACTGTCAGTTGGTAGCCTTCGTTCCCTATTTTTAGTGACTTGTCTATTTGCAGACTGATAGCGTTTGAGCTTCCGCTGTTTTTATATTTAGATTGTATCCTGTGGAGTATAGGATTTTTGACTGGAAATAGGCCGCTACTTTTTTTAAATCAGCTCTTTGGTTTTTCCCAATGGCAAAAGAGGTTTTGGAATTTAAAGTAAAATGTCCGTTTTTCTGAACCAAACTTTGGGGAGTGGGAGTGATGTCCAAATGGTTGTCTTGACCCATGATTACAGAACTCGATAGGACGAGAAGACAAATCCATAGGCAAGAAATAGAAAGAGCTCTTTTCATTATAAATAATTTTTATGAGATGAATAATAGGGTCGTTAGTTTTCTCCGTAGTTTACAGTAATGTTGATTACATTCATGTTGTTTACTTCTATTTCGACAGTTTGGTATCCCGATTTTTTGAAGATGAGATATTCGTGATTGCCGGTAGTGAATTTGAACTGACCTTTTGCGTCGGTAACAGCAATGGTTTTTCCGGTGCTTTTTCAATAATCTGCATATCGGGAACGAGGGTAGCCTGCACGTCACGCACTTCTCCTTTCACTTCCATTTGGCGGGAACTTTTTTTGTTTTTAGGTTTTACGATTTCGTCATTCCCGATCGTCGATGGTTCTCCCGCCACGATAGTTTTCGACAAAATGATATTATTCGATGCTTGTCCTACTTCCAAAATGAACTCGCCGGCTTCGACGAAGCGTTGGTTTTTCTCGTCGACCAAATAGAGATCGGAGATGGGTACTTGAAGTTGTACGGTGCGGGTTTCACCGGGCGCTAATTCTATTTTTTTGAAGTCGCGCAGTTGTTTTACCGGTGTCACATAGGTACTGGCTTTGTCTCGGACATATAATTGAACTACTTCTTTACCGGTGTATTTCCCCGTATTTTTTACTTCTACTGTGGCGTGTATCGTGTCGTTCAATTCGTATTTGTCTTTGTCGGTGGAGAGATTCTTATAAACGAACGAGGTGTAGGAAAGTCCGTATCCGAAACTATATAGAGCCGAAGGAGCCGAGAAAACATAGTCCCGTCCGGGTGAGTCGTAGCTTCCGGGGTTTTTGTAGAATCCACGGTCAGACGGCAGATAGTTGTAGTAGACAGGCAAATGTCCGGTGCTGCGAGGGAAAGAGAAAGTGAGTCTTCCCGAAGGAACGACTTCTCCGAATAGGATATCGGCAATGGAGTTTCCGGCTTGTTCACCGGCATACCATTGGACGAGTATAGCGGGCAAATTGTTCTTTTCCCATTCTATGACAAAAGGTTTTCCTGTTACCAATACAAGTATGACGGGAGTGCCGGTTCGATATACTTCGCGTATTAGTTGCGATTGCGCGCCGGTGAGGTTCAAATCGTTCAGGTCGAACCCTTCTCCGCAAGTGGAGCTTTTGTAGTCACGGGCCAAAGCGGCACTGGCGCTACCACCGAAAATTACGGCTACTTCGCTGTTTCTGGCTGCTTCGACCGCTTCGGCTATTCCCGATGTGTCCAATGATGTGAGGCTGCAACCTTTGGCGTAGTGTATGGCGGTGTTTTTGTTTACCCGGTTCTTGATACCTTGTAGCGGGGTGACACCGTCTTTGTTGTTGCGGCTCCAAGTGTAATCTCCGAATTGGACTTGGTCGGCATTGGGACCGATAATGGCGATCGATTTCAGGCTTTTGGCATCGAGCGGCAGTAACTGGTTTTCGTTTTTCAGCAGAACGGTCGATTCGTCGGCAATCGTTTTGGCGAGTTTAACACTTTCTGGGGAGTGTCGTTTACGGTTTTTGAAGGTTTTGCCGTAAGGGTCTTCAAAGAGTCCCATAGCGAATTTTGCGAATAAAACCCGGCGGACGGCCGTGTCGAGAATTTTTTCATCGAACTGGCCTTTTTCGATCAATCCTTTCAAGAAAGGATAGCATTTGCTCGATGCCTCGGCATCGAGCCCGGCGGAAATGGCTTGAATGGCGGCCTCAGAGGAGTTGCGGGCTGTGAAATGCAACGTTTTGAGCATTTCGATAGCACCCCAGTCGGAATATACATATCCTTTGAAGCCCCATTCGTCACGAAGTATATCGGTAAGCAGATAATGTGATGCTGAGTTGGGTATATGGTTCCAAGAGTTATAGGTCGACATGACTGCCAATATTCCGGTGTTTTTAACAACCATTTCGAACGGTTTGAGATAGATTTCGTGCAAATCTCGCAATCCGCATTCTACCGAGGCTAAATTTAATCCGCTCAACGGGTTGCCGTGCGGGCCGTAATGCTTCAACATGGGCGATATGCCGTTTTCGAGATACCCCGAAACCTCCTCGATGCCGAAAAGGCCGCATAGATATGGGTCTTCCCCATAGGACTCTTCGACCCGTCCCCAACGTAAATCGCGCACTACGTCTATACAGGGGATAGAACTTGTCGAAATCCCATGCTGTGGAGATCGTCGGAAATCATTTGCGCTTTCTTTCGTGCCAGTTCGGGATTAAAGGTGCTCCCCCAAAGCGATGTTTTGGGGATATATGGTGGCTCCGTCGTGCACAGCACCGTGCAGAGATTCTGCAACCGTGAAGATGGGTATTCCCAACCGGGTTTTTTCTACCATGTATTTTTGAATGAGATACATGCTTTTAGCGCAATTGTCGCCGGTGAGTGGAAAGCCTTCAACAAATCCCCATGAAGTATTACCTGCCCAATCGGTCAGTTTTTGCATATCGAGCTCTTGCCCGTTAAAAATTTTCGAAGAGTGTATGTGCCGTATTTGTGCGATTTTTTTTTTCATCGACAGTCATGCGGTTCAGCAAGTCTTCTACGCGTTCCTCGATGGGGAGATTTTTGTTTTTGTATGGCAAGGATTGGGCTTTTGCCATATCGAGGGTCGATGTGGCGGTGAGAAGGGATAAAAAGGCTATAAAAATTTTGTGTCGCATAATGTGGTATGTTTTTAAGGATTCTGTTTCTGTAAAAAGACAACCGACATAGGCTTTTTACATAGGAGAACCGGGATATTTAAATGTTTTTATAGGTTTGTTGTAATTCGATGAAATATTTTTTATAGATTTCTTCAACAGCAGAAATCGCATTTCCGGTAGAGGTACTATCGTAGCGAGTATCGGAGTCGACCCAATTTTTTCGATTTGGAAATAATCGGGTTCTTGTGCGGTTTCTCCTCTCAATAGAGCCAGTTTGTAGTCGACCCATGCTTCCCAACGAGGCAGATACATGTCTCTCATCAACCCGCTCCATTCTTTAAGGGCGTAATCGTGGAGTTTTGAGTCGTGGTTTGTCCAAGTGGTAATTTGTCTTTTTGCGTTTGCAACGAAACGCTCCTGTTCCTGAGGCGTACAAGCGGCGTTGCGTGCTTGGTTTATCCATGTTCCTACATTGAACTCTTTGCGGGTGGACAGCAGTTTGTCTTCGTCTCGAATGAGAGCGAGGAATTTGGAGGAATAGGTTTGAAATCCTTTTAAATCGTTTCGATAAAAGGCGTTTACCGCCTGTTTGTGAAGATATTTTGCGTAGTCGCCCAAAACTTGTCGTGTGAGATCTACCAAATCATATTGATAGGTTTCGGATTGTGCGAATTCGTGTCGGACATTATACATGCATTCCCATGCTGTAACGATTTCTGCGGGATCATAGAAAATCTCGGCAGTACCCCATGACGAGGCGTGTTTGATTGTATCGGAGGGGCGTGCACATATATAAGATTCGACGGGCCCTCCTATTTCATTGTGACATTCGTAAATGGTTTTCGACAGAATTTCCCAAGCTCGATTGCAGTTTGGATCGGCTTTACCGTACCGATATTGCGTATATTGGTTCACCCAGTCTATTATATCGATGCTATCTTCTCTCCAAGCCATGTCGTATACCATGTCATATACGACGGGAATCGTACCGATTCCCTCGGGGGCTGTTCCTATTCCACATAGGTTTTTTCCCAACGGGTGGTTTTTGGCAAAGACTACACCAGAGGCATAACTGCTCGTTTTGCCATGCAGCCCTGTTTTCCCGCCGAAATTGGGCAGTGCGCACCAAATCCAGTCGTGGTGCATGTGTCCTTCGGCTTTGTAAAACAACGAGTTTTTTATGCCGCCCCATTGGGGACGCTCGCATGCCATGAGGTCGAGAATGATGGCCTCGCCATGTTCCAACCCTTCCAATAGGTCGCGCATGGGATTACGTTGCCAGCCTTGTATGATCCATACAGCTTCTGGGGCTTTGCGTCTCATGGCTTGCAGTATTTTTTTAGCCGCGGCTTTTACATCGATACCTTCCGACTGACCTCCTTCGTGGAATGGGTCTCCGGCGAAATAGACGGCTTTACCGAACAGTTTTTCCTGTTCGTCGTAGTATATGTCAGCGATTTTATCGAAAAGGGGATCGTTCGGGTCTAGGAACGCAGGACGCTGATAGGTTTGCCATTCACCTTGTTCCTTGATGTTGGCTTCGGGGAATTTTTCTTTTAAACTGTTGGGAACCATGCCATAGAATCCCTGAAAGACGGGAGCCATACCCAACGCTCTCATGCGACGCAGCATTTTTTGTTGGAGGTCGGTTTGCCGGTCTATGAATTTTTGGGAAACGGGGCCACCGAAGCCTTCGAGATTACCCATGAGCCACCATGCTTCATAGCCGGCTCCGGGAAGGAATTCTGATATTTCTTTTTCGTTATATCCCAGTCTTTTGAGCGTATTTTGCCAAACGGCGTACTGGCTGTTGACAGCCATGAGAGGGAGATTGACACCTTGTAGGGCCATGCGGTCTATTTCTTTTTCCCATTCTTCCCACCCCCCAAAAAGCCATAGAGTAGCTATATGTGCAATAATTCAGATAATACCGCAGGGGTTGAGAGGCTTCGATATGAACCGGTTCACCGACTGCGGGCAGTGTATCGGGTATGGAAGCCAGATTATCGCCACACCAAGAAACAGAGGCATGGCAATAGTGGCGCAGGTAGTGGTTTAGTCCTCGTGCCATAGAGATTCCGTTATTCCCTTGTATCTCTATTTTATCGCCATTCTGCCTCAGTTCGAAGAAATCTTTTCGGCAGGAACGAGCGTAAAGATGAAATCATCGGAGTGCGATGGCACAATGCGTTCGGCGAGCCGGGCGGCAGAGTCTGTATATTCCGGAGTCCGGGAGCAAGAAGTGATCCATAAGGCTATGAGTCCTATGAATAAGAAACAGTGTCTTAACATGGCTTTATGAAAGTTTCAATTAAATTTATTTACATATAATATCTGTGAATACAGGATAGTGATCCGAAATTTCACCCAAATCTATCGTTTTTCCCTCGATATTTATTTCTCGCACGATTTTGCTGTCGACTATCTTTATCTTATTCTTCCCTTTTTTGCTCAATAAAATGAAGTCGATCAATGCGCCGTTGTCGGTTCTTCCGGGGATCGTGTTGCCGACCGTGTCGCTTGCAATGATAAAATCTTTTTTTGGTATAGAGGGAAAGATGCGCTGTTTCGCGACCAGCGGAAAGAATCGTTGAGGTCTCCGGCCACGAATACGGGTTTTTTCATTTCGCGGGAGTCGTTGCAAATGATTTTGGTTCCTTGTCTGCGTTTTTCGTTATTGAGGTCGGAATGTGTGGCGATGAATACAAATTTTTCGAGTTCCAGTTGAATGGCCGCTCTCGGCTCGTCTCCCGGGAGATAAGCGATGTACCGGCTGACAATCGGCAGATTTTTTCTAACCAATGCGCCGCAACCGATGCTTCCCTTCTTGTCGAAGCGAGCCGCATTGGCATACACATCGGTATATTCGATTCCTGTATGTTTGGCTATTTCGTGCAGCAGATAACGGTTTCCCCGGCTTTGAGAGGCACTGTCCAATTCTTGCAAGGCGATGACGTCGGCATCCAAAGCTTTGATGACTTGTGCAAGTTTTTTCACGTTGCTTTCGTTAATTTCTCCCGGATCATAACCTCCTTTACAATAATGGGTGTTGTAAGTGAGTAGTCTGATTGCTCCCGGGGCTTTGGGATAGGACTGCGGTTTTACCGAGAACAATGTCCCGGCCAAAACGATAGAGAGTAATATTGCTTTCTTCATGATGTGTTTTATGTGTTTGTCGGCTGTTTTTATAGGGATAAAAAGAACTCGAAGTTCATTTATATGGACTTTGATAATTGTATAAATAAGTTTAATAAGAATGACTTATCTCTTGATAATCTTTCCTTTGAATGTCGTGCCGTTATCTGCGAAAATTTCCACGATGTATATTCCGTTCGATAAAGAGGAGATGTCGACCGATGCCGTGCCGGGGTTGTTTGCCTCTAATTGTTTTTGACCGGTCATCGAGTAGATGTTTATTTTTCTGACGGGGGATTCGCTTTGAATGTTTAATGTGTTTTGTACTTGGGTGGGATATATTCGAATCGAATTGCTTCGGGTGGCATTTTCGATTCCGCTTAGCCCGGGAATCTCGATGTCTACATAAACAGGGTAGTGGTCGGATATCGATCCTAAGTCAATGACAGACCCGTTTACTTTCAACGTGCGGACAATGTGTGTCTCAACGATTTTAATTCCCGAGTTTTTATAATCTTTGAACAAGATATAATCGATGAGAGCCCTGTTGTCGGTCCGACCCGGAATGGTGTTACCTTCTGTATCGCTGACGATAGAAAATTTACGGGCCAATACGGGGAATGCGATTCCTCCGTTGCCCCATCGGTGAGAATCGTTCAAATCGCCGGCGAGGAAACAGGGTTTACGGATAAAGTCGGTTTCATTGACCAATGTGCTTGCGCTTTGGGTCCTTTTTGCATCGTTCAGGTCGAGGTGGGTTCCCATGAATGTGAATTTCTCGAAGTCCACCCGTACTGCGCTACGGGCTTCATCGCCTGCCAACGGGATAATCCCTTTCTTTACCACTTTCAAATCTTTTTTAAAGAGTAGTCCCGGACCTACTTTACCGCCATTGATGGGGGCTAAGCCTCCGAAGAAGTGCTGATAATCGAGTCCGGTGAATTCAGAGATTTGTTTTAACAGATCTCTCCTTCTACGGTCGCTCATGGCGCTGTCCAGTTCTTGCAGGGCAACTACGTCGGGGTCGAGGGCTTCGATAACCGAGGCAAGGCGCCGAGTGTTGTAATCGTCGATAGAGCCGGGGTCGCTTCCTCCTTTGCAATAATGAGTGTTGTAGGTGAGCAGACGAATGACATTTTCTTTTTTGGGGTATGTCTGAGCGTTCAAACTGATGTTCAGACAGATAAAAAACGTGAGTAACAGAGTAATTTTTTTTCATGATAGATATTTTTGTTTTGAGAGCCGATATGGTGTCGAAAAAAATTCGGCTATTTATATACAAGACAAATATATAGTGGAAAAGGGTAGTCTGCAAATTATTTTTTTGAGAGGGGACCGTCGGTCGTATCGGGGAATAATCGTTATTGGCGTTCTATGGTTGGGTGAAAGTATTGTGTTTTTGCTGGTGTTGTGGTTCAGTAGAAAGTTCATGGGGATAGACTTGAAGGTTAATGAATGAGAGGGGGTAAAAAAGATCGGGGTTTGTGCTCTTGCTCGAATTTTAACCCCCTCGCCCTTCGGGCACTCCCCCTATATTCCTTGCAGGAACACAGGGGAGTGGTTGAGATGTATTCCTCTTTCGCCTTTGCTCCGATTTTATACAGAATACCCCGCCATGCTACGGACACGGCAAAGGAGGAGGAGAATACCCCACAAAGCTCCGAAGGGATAAAACGGTTCAATGTGATACTTTCAATCCTCTCCCTTTGCTCATCGCAGATGAGATAGGGGGAGTGCCCGCAGGGCGAGGGGTTGAAAATATCATATAATCTTTGATTGAGGGGGTAGAGGTATAAAAGGAGAATCCCCACTAATTATCAACAGAGCTCTAATATCGCTAACGCAACGAACTATATTAAAAAATTCACAAAACGAGTAAAAATACAGGACAAACACGAACACTCCCGCTAATTATCGGCTGAGCCGTGTTGTGCTCGGTTCGCTCTCTTTATGGGGGAAAAAGATAACCGGCAAGATATAGGAAATATCTTGCCGGTTATTGTTATTGAAGAAGAAAAAATTGTTTTCTACTTACTTTTTAATAAACTTGGCTACCTTTTTCACCGTTGGCGGTTACTACTTTGATGGTGTAGATACCGGGTGCGAGGTCTGCTATTTCGATAGTTTGAACGTTGTCTTTTACGCTTTTTACACAAGCTCCCGTGAGCGAGAAGATGTCTACGCTCTGTACTTCTTCGCCTTTAACCGTGATGTAATCGGCTGCCGGATTCGGTCCTACTGCAATACCGTTGTTTTCTACCTTGTTTATACCGGAGGTGTATTCACTGACTACTTTAACGAATACTGTTTTCAATACCAAAGCCGGGTATTTTTCGTTTGTCATTTCACAGCGGTATTCTTGATTCAGGTTCGATTCGTCGAAGCAGAACCAACCGTCGGAAGCATCGGGAGGCGTGATTTCTTCTCCATCGAGGTTTTTCCATGTGTAGGTCGTGATATTACCATCTACGTCATATTCGCTGGAAAGGTCGATATCTTCTCCTACGGCGATTTCGTATTCACCGTCGGCATTCATCTGTCCGATAGGATATCCGCCGGCAGCTTCCCATTGCAATTTGTATCCGCTACCTAATACTTTTCCGGTAGTAGGGTGTACCGGCAATGTAGAGAATGTGTAGTGATTGTCTTCAATATTGAACAACCAATCGAGGAATTCGGCCGGACGACAATCTGTGAACAAGAGGGAGTTCTCGTCGGAGAATGCGTTTCTGTAACCGGCCAATTGACGACATTTTCCAGTGGATCCGCTCATATCCAATTGTTTTGCAGTTTAAATTACGACGAACGTGCATATAACAGTCTTTGTCTTCGTTCGTCATTTGGATTCTTACAGTATCCAATTGGGTATCGGAGATGTGGACAACGGTAGCTTTACAATTGGTTAGTGAGAATTTTCCTTTCAAATTTTTAACGGCAGGCAGTACCGGATACCATCTATTATCTCCTTCGGAGTTTGTCCAAGATAAAGAACTCGTTTTTCCATTGAACGGAGCGCTGGCATTTGCACATACCCCAAAAAAGGGTTTCAACATATCCATCGGTGTATTTATGCCAAATTTTTCCCTCGGCGTTTTTCCAAGTGTTCATGTCGTCCCAAGAGAATCCTTCACGATTGATGTCGATACCCATTACTTCGGCATTGCATTTTCCTTCAATGGCAGAGGGCTGTTTGAAGAATGCCGCATACTCTTGGGTTTCTGTTGCGTCGAAATTGAATGTTTGAGTATCTTCTTGGGCGAAGCCAACCAAAGAAAAACAACATAAGAAAGCAGACATAGCGACTTTCTTACCTAAAAAGTAAACTTTTCCATACTTAGAATTTTTTAGTTAATGATAAATTAATGTTTTGGGTGTTTATTATAAAGACAGATGTTTTTTTGCGAGAGGGTAGTCTGTTGGTCTATTTTTTTTAATAGATTGTGAATTTTATATTTGGATAGAGAATGCAGGTGCAGAAGTTATGCTTCTGCACCTGCATTCCATGTTGTACACTTAGAAGTCCAGCCCGTCGTTCCAACCGGGGTTCTGTGTTAAAGCTCCGTTGGTGAGCGATCTTTCGGTGGTGGGTATCGGGAAGAAATAGTCTCTTTCTTCGTTCCACTGGCGGGGTTCTTTCTCGATGTCGTGGCAGATGATGTTGCCTTTGTCTCCATCGGTCAAGACGAACTCTTCGCCCAGCTTGTAGAATTTACGAATGTTCTTCACCGAAGGTTTTTTGCCTGTGTAGATGCAGATGTCCACTTTTTCTTTGTCACCTGCGATTCCATCGTTCATGTCGAACACGTCGTAGCGGTTGTCTCCCGATCCTTGCGTCAAACCGGGGAAGTACATGCCGAGGAACGGTTGCTCGAACATTTTTCCTTCTTTCCATCGGATAATGTCGTAATAACGGTGTCCTTCGAGGCAGAGTTCGATGGTGCGTTCGCGACGTATTTCGAGGATCACGCCTTTGTTAGGGCCTGTGACATTTCTATAACCGGTCTCGGGCGCACACAGATAGGGGTCGGGATTTGCGTTGGCGGCAAGCATGTCGATGTTGGGCATGCCCACGCGGTCGCGGATTTTCTTGATGGAGATTTTGAGATCCTCCTGTGTCAAGGTTCCTAACTCGGCTTTCGCTTCGGCATAGTTCAAGTAGACTTCGGCGGCGCGGAACAGAATGTAGTCATTGGAAGATCCCATGTATCCGTCTCCTGAGGCATCGGTTACCCATTTGATGATTTGGTATCCGGTGGTCGATGAGGAGAAGTTGGGCGATTCCACTTTGTCGCTATTGATACGCATGTAGCCCGGACCTACGACGGTTTGAGTGAGGCGGGGGTCGCGGTTCTGCATTTCGTCGTAGTATTGCATGGTCTTATAGCCGGGTTGGTCGGTGAAGCGGGTTCCGTCGGTCATGAGGTAGCTGTTTACGATTTTTTTGTTCATGCCGGGACGTCCGTAGGTTTGTGCCATGGTGTTGTAATTGGCCTCGTGCTTCACACCTTTGGTGTAGTCGTAGTCACGAGCCAATATAACTTCTTGTTGTATGGCGTTCATCGAGGCAAAAAGGTCTCGATAGGGTTTGTCTCCCGACGTATAGATGCTGTAAGGGCTTTCATCGATAAACCGTTTGGAGATGGTGGCGCATTCTTCGAGGAATGTCTCGTGTCCTGCGATTCCATGATATTTACGGAATGTTCCTTCGAACAGGCAGACTCTCGATTTGAGGGCCATAGCCGTCCATTTGGTCACGCGGTACAGTTCGGGGTTGTCGTTACAGTATTCGATCGCATAGTCGATGTCGGACATGATCGAGTCCATGACGAGCTGGCGGGAGTCGCGAGGCTTTTTTCAAGTCGGGGTCGTTCGATTCCAACGGTTTGTTATACCAGGGTACATCGCCAAATCTTTTTACTTTCTCGAAGTAGAAATAGGCTCTGAAAAAACGTGCGATACCATCGTAGTGCTCCCGGGCTATTTTGTTGTTACAGCGATGGGAGTATTTCAAATAGAGATTGATTTCACGCAGGTATTCCCAGTTCCAGCCCCCTCCTTTGGTGGGGACTGTGCGGGTGAGCCCGATCGTCGTTGCGGGTAGAGTAAAGATGTTAACTATGTCTTCGGATTCTCCGTAACCAGACGCTGCGCTCGGGAACTGGCTGTAAAAATGGTTCGTGAAAGTCTCCAACTCTTCCTCTGTGTTGAAATAGGTTTCGGGAGAAAGAGAAGAAAGCGGGAAGCGGTCAAGGTCGTCGGTACAGCCGGTCAACCATAAACCTGCAACAGCCGCAACTATATATTTAATGTTCTTTTTCATGAGAATAAGTAATGAAAGTTATTAGAATGTAATATCAAGACCGAAAGAGAATGTTTTGGCAAACGGATAGACCCGGGCGCTACCATCGGTAGAGAATTGTTCGGGGTCGATGTATTTGCTTTTGAGAGCCGTCCAAGTGACCAGATTGTCACCGCTGAAATAGACGCGCACGCGGTCGATCCGGGCTTTCCGGGTGAGGTCGACCGGAAGGGTATATCCGACAGTGAGGTTTTTCAAACGGCAGTATGCGGTATTTTGCAAATAGCGGTTGTTTACTTTTGCCAAATGGCGGTCTCCCTGAGCGGCATAACCTCTTAATTTAGGGAAGTAAGCGTCGGGATTGTCCTCGCTCCAAACATCGTCCAAGAAGTGCTCGGGCACGAACGAAGAGTAGGGACGGGCATATCCACCCCAGAAAAGCATGGCGTTGCCGTCGGGGTAACGGTGCTGACGACCTACACCTTGAAAGAAGGCCGAAATATCGAACCCGTTCCAGCCGAGGTTGATGCTTCCGCTGTAATTGTAACGGGGGCGGGAGTTGCCGATGACACGCATGTCACCACGATTGTTTGCCGTTTTTTCACCGTCGTCGATGCGACCGTTTCCATCGAGGTCTACGAATTTGGGGTCACCGGCTTTCAATCCTTTATATTTGCCCGTTGCCGTTTGCAAGATGTTTTTGGCGATGAGCGAGTGGTCTATTTCGGCTTGGTATGCGGCAGCCTCTTCATCGGTTTTGAACAAGCCGTCGATTTTGTATCCCCAGATTTCGCCGATGGTCATGCCTTCGTAGTATTGAGAAACGTTGAAATCTTTGGTGGGGTTGTCATATTTCGTGATTTTGGAGATGTTGTCACCCAAAGCGAAAGATACGCCATAAGTGAAAGGTTTGCCGGCTAGGTTGAATTTGTCGTTCCAGCTCAAAGTCAGTTCATAACCTTTGGTGCGCAAGTCGGCGGCATTTTCTTTCGGTGAAGCGGCTCCGTATACTCCGGGTAGTGTCTTACCGGGGACGAGCATGTCCTTCGTGTCGCGAATATACAAGTCTCCGGCGAATGTCAACCGGTTGTTGAAAAATCCGAGGTCTAGACCCAAGTTCCCATGAACAACGGTTTCCCAAGTGAAGTTACCTGCTGTGGGAGCGGAGACGGATGCGTAGGTGAGGAATTCGCCGTTTACCAGATAGTTTTGTTGCAACAAATCCAATGTCTGTATATAGGGGTAGGGGCTGGATATGGCCTGATTGCCGAGCGACCCGAACGATCCGCGGATTTTGAAATTGGAGAATGTGTTGCGTATGGGTGCGAAGAAAGGTTCTTCACTTACACGCCAACCGGCCGAAACCGAGGGGAATACCGCTGCTCTCTTGTCCCTGCGGAAACGCGAAGATGCATCCCAGCGGAGGTTTACTTCTGCCAAGTATCTTCCTTTCCAGTCGTATCCTACACGTCCGAAGAAACTTTCGAGTGCCCATTCGTATTGTCCTCCTTCCAAAGAGACACCTTCGGTGTGGTTACCCAAGTTGAAGTCGTTCAGGTTGTTGGATTGTATATCCATCATTGTGGAGTAAAGATTCTTTTGATAATCTTGCTCGTAGTTGAAACCGACGAGTCCTCTTATGTGGTGGTGGTTGAATGTGTTGTCGTAGCTTAAATAGGCATCGACCATGTGGTAGTACTCGCTATTATTACGTTGACGCAATTTGTTTTTGAACAGGTCTCCTGTTACCGGGATAATGACTCCGGGCTCCGTCGAATATTCTGCGGGGGCTGTACGTACGACTTTGTCTTGTGTGTCGTATCGGAAACTGTAATTGGCGTGCAATGTGAGCCCTTTATAGAGTTTGAATGTAGCGTTCACCGATGTTGTCAAACGTTTGAATTTATCGTCTGTAAAGGTGTTACCATCGGCGGTCATGATGTGTACGCCATCGGTGGGTTGTTGCGCAATGATCGGGGTACTGAACACGTGGGTTCCGTCGGGGTTGTAAGGCATTAAGAAAGGCATGGCATGGAACGTGTAGTTCGCGATGTTGTTGCCGTTTTCCAAACCGGGCGCTTTGTAGCGGGAGTGATACAAATGGCTGGTGACCGTCAAGTTGAACCAGTCTTTTATATCGCCGCTGATACGGGCACGGATATTGGCTGTTTCGAACCTGTCAGTGTTTTGTTTGTATATACCGTCTTCGGTATGGTAGTTGGCGCTAACGAAGTAGTTTAACTTTTGTGTGCCACCGGTAATGCTCAAATTGTTGTCCCAAGTGGGTCTTGAATTGCTAATGAGGTAGTTGTACCAGTCAAAGTTGGCGTAATGCATGTATTGGTCTACTCCACCTATGTTTTTGATAACTGTCCACGGACGCTCGGGATTTTCGGTCTTGTCGTACCGGCGAGCTTCCAATTCGGCGAAGTCTTCCTCGGTGTATTTGGTGTAGCGTGTCCCGTTGTAGGACATCAAGTATTCATCGACCAGTCTTGCTGCATCGTAACCTGTGGTAAGGAAATTGGTCTTGACTGTCGAGCTCGAGAAGCTGAATCGTCCGTTGTAGCTGACTTTGGCCGTGCCGTCTTTTCCTTTTTTCGTGGTTACCAAGATTACACCGAACGAGGCTCTTGCACCGTATATGGCCGCCGAGGATGCATCTTTCAACACCGAGATGGACTCGACGTCCCGGGGATTGATATTGTCGAGGTTGCCTTCGACACCGTCGATAAGAACCAATGGTTTGGCATCTTGGTTGATCGAGCCGAAACCGCGGATATTGATGTTCGTTCCTTCATTAGGCTTTCCCGATCCATAGGTGATATTGAGGTTGGGCACAGCTCCTTGCAGGGCACGGCCGAGGTTGAAACGGGACGGTCTTCGATTTCTTTCGAAGATATGGCATCAACAGCTCCGGTCAGATTGGCTTTTTTCTGAGTTCCGTAACCGATGACTACGACTTCATTCAGCGCTTTCGTGTCTTCGGTCATTTGGACATTGACCGTCTTTTGTTTGTTTACTTTGACCGATTCTTGCAGATATCCGATATAGGAAAACACAAGAGCGATACCCGGTGCGGCTTTGATAGAATAGTTTCCGTCGATGTCGGTCACCGTGTTTCCATGCCCTTTCGCAGTGATGTTTACGCCGATGAGCGGCACACCTTTCTCATCGGTAACTTGCCCTACGACTGTAAAAAGTCTGGTTGTTTTTTGTACTGTTTCTTTTGGATAAGACGATGTGATTGTCTTTTACTTCATAATCGATGTCTTGACCTTGAAGAATCTGAGAGAGTGCTTTTCCGAGGGGCGCATCTTTTAAGTCGATATTTACCCGATGGTTTAGATCACATCATTCACATTGAAGAAGAATGATTTGCCTGTTTGCTTTTTCACTGCTTCGATGGCCTCCTTTACGGTTACGTTATTCAATTTCAGAGAAACGTTCTGAGCTTGAATGACAACCGTATTACAGAATAGCGCAAACACGAGTAGCAGGGTTCTGTAATGCTTAATCATTGATTGGTTTGATTAAAGGTTAGTATTAAAGTTTTTTAGTTAATAGTCATAAAACAATATTCTTGTTATATAATTAGGACAAGTCTGTATGTTTATCGGGTAGTCGATAACGAAATATTTTTTCGTGATTTTTTTTGTTACCGAATGAAAAACTATCTAAAACTATATGAGTGGATACGCACCTGTATTGATTTATTCGGCTTGCGGTGTCGATTCTTTATGCCATGCGATGTTCTTTTGTTTCCATCGGGGAATCAATATTTGGGATAGGGAGGTCGAGAACCGGGTGAAATTTTTTTTATTTTCGATGGTCCAACCAGATTCGGCATAGGCTGCTATGCGGGGAAACACTTGGCGTTGCATATCTTCGATGCGAGGTATCCATTCGCTCCACATTTGACAGCCCGATCCCAACAGCAGCGGTTTGTATTTTCGGTCTATGCCTTTGGGAAAAGGAGAGAAATCGTAGGCTTTTTTTCAAAGGAATTTTGGTATAATTATAATCGAGGTAAGTATCCCTGTGCGATGAGTTGATGACTCGATGACCTTGTTTCAGCGCTTCGGCTATGAGGGCGGTGTCTCCTTTCCAAAATTGAACGACGGCGTAAGGAGCGAGGGTATGGGTACTTTCGTTATCGGAGTCGGCCCACTCGTGAATGTTCTTGCCCATGATGTCGTTCCACCCGATCATCGTGTGTCCTTTACTGTGTATGAGCGAGGCGACCCGGTTGGTGAACAGCATTTGCACTTCGCTATAATTGTCGAGGTTCTTTTCTTTCATGAAGCGGCTGATGTCGCTGTTGGCTTCCCACGATTCGGGGTGGACTTCGTCTCCGCCTATGTGTATGTAGCGACTTGGAAACAAATCGAAAATTTCGTCGAAAACATCTTGTATAAATTGTATTACACGTTCGTCGGCTACATTGAATACTCCCCACGTGGGGTTGAAATATGTGGCCACGGTAGGGGCGTTTTCAAGGAACCGAGCTCGGGATAGGCGGCTATGGCAGCCGAGGTGTGTCCCGGCATTTCGATTTCGGGGACGATTTCAATGTGCCGTTCGGCCGCAAAGTCTACAATTTCCCGTATGTCTTCTTGGGTATAGTAACCGCCATGAATGTTAACATCGTAGAGGGGACTGTTCCAACCTCCTATTTGGGTGCTGTCCCGATATGCTCCTATCTGGGTGAGTCGCGGATATTTTTCGATTTCGATACGCCACCCTTGATCGTCGGTGAGATGCCAGTGGAATTTATTCATTTTCAAATAGGCCATCTCTTCCAGAAGTTGCTTTACGACGACTTTCCCTTTGAAATGGCGTGCTTCGTCGAGCATAAAGTCTCTCCATTCGTATTCGGGTTTGTCGAATATTTCCATGCAGGGTATAGCCAGTCTGTTTTGTGCCGCTAGCTGCCGTAACGTTTGGATTCCGTAAAAAACGCCGGCATTTTCAGCACCTTCAATGACGATCGAATCAGCCGAAATGTTCATGCGGTATCCTTCGGCTCCCAGCGATTCTTTGAGTTTTCGGTTCGTGATTAGGAATATATTGTTGTCGCCTCGTTGTTCGTGGAGGTTAATATTGATATCTTCTTCTATATAATGTTTTAACAGCCGGGCGTTATTCTTGTCGTTGAGATTGATAATGCCTGTTTTTTGCGGTGAGGGCGAAATATCCTTCCCGCATCTCTATCGATTGGGGATATGGGATTAATAACGGTTGTGCCGTAGCCGTCACCATGTACAAAAAGCTGACTATTAAAAAAATAAGTTTTTTGTTCATGAGGTAAGACTTAATTTAGTTCGATCCATTTACACCCGAGAACCGATTTCGCGCGAATCTTTTTGCCGGTCGCCTGTATGGAAATATTTGTTTTTCGGGCGGTATTCAAGTGTACCTTAGAGATGATGGCTTCATCGGGTATAATATGCAAAGTGCCGTTTTTCTTGTGAACCTGACAATTGTAAGCCAGAATAGAGCCGTCTTTTCGTATGAGGACATAGGCTGATGTGAGAGCGCACTCTTCCATGACTTTGAAAATTTCTTGAACCGTATTGTCTCCGGCTCCTCCTCTTTCTTTAAATTGACAGATTGTATTTTCATCGTCGGGGCGCAACCACGGACTTATCATATCTAAATATTGTTCTCCCACGATAGAGTCGACGACTAATCCGTGGTGTTTTTGCTCGGGGATTTTCTACATATAGTTTGGCTTCTATATAGGGGTCGGGAATGAATCCCCAGCACAAATGACCGTCTTCTCTCATGATTTGGGCGCAGGCCCCGAGCGTGTCCATGAAATCGGTTAGATAAAATTCTTCACCGGTCAGCAGATACAAGTAGTAAGAGGCGTAGATTTTCCATGCCGTCCAGCCATGCGGAGAGTTCATGGCTTGATTGGGAATAAAGTAAACGTCGAGAGCTTCCCAGTATCGCAGTGTGGCTCCCCTCATGCGGCAATCGGGGATTAATAATTGTTCAAGACATTTATGTTTGTCCATCAGATATCGGGCGGCTTCGCTGTATTTCTTCTGCTGTGACGGTTCGGTAGTTTGCAATCCATACATGCCTAATTGCAGGGCGCTGCAAGTGATCATGCCGTCTTCGAAAGTCATGTCGCCTTCGGTCTCTATGTCGTCGAGTCGTCCGCATAAATCGTCTACGGCTTTTCGGGCCGAGTTTAAATGTCGTTCGTGGCGTTCTTTCCAAACGGGATTCGCGATGAGCTTTTCTTCGGCAGCCACCAATTCGAGCATCGATTTGGCTGTATAGATAACAGCCGTGTAATGAGTTCCTTGCGAGCGATAAGCTCCGTCGGGCCCTTGTATTTTATCGGAACAGAGATAATCTGCGATGTGGGCGGCTTTTTCCAAGTAATGTTTTTCTCCCGTATATTCCCATAGGTCGACCAGCATTCCCATTAGGGCAGAGAAATTTTGTATGCGGTGAGGCAGTGATTTCGGGTTAGGCAGCCATGTGGTTGTGTCGATAATTAGAGGCAGAGTGTTGTCGAACCGTTCTTGCAAGGCGTTGTCTTTTGCCGTGTCGGGGAAATGTTTTGCCGCAAGAAAGGCGGTGTAGTATCCGTAAAATGTTTCACAGGCGTTGGAGAATAAGGGTTGGTTCTCGGCTACGAAGTTTCGGGCATTTTTCATGTACCACGACCACGGTTGCCGAACGAATATGCGGGCTTCTGCCGTTTTCCCCGATCGGGTTGTCGCCGTGATTTTATACTCTCTCTTTTTGAGTCGGGCGGAAACAGGTCGTGTACAGATTGCCTTTTTTGTCGGTCGTGAGGCTTTTTTGATTTTTTATGCCGGGGCCTTTTATTGCGATGCTTATCGAGTCGGTCGAATACCCCCGTACGGATATGCTTTCTTTCGATGTTATGGTGTAGCGGTCACACTCGATCATGGGAACAGCAGCCCATTCCGAAAGTTTCGATTTTACGTCGGGAAGGGACTGTATTTGTCCCATGTGTATATGCCAGCATTTCGTCTCTCCGGGAGCCAGCTCCGTTAAGTTCTGGGGATGCCTTTCCGGCAGAGGTAAGCAATGTAGCATATCTAAACTGGCAGTTCTTATTTGATGTCCCCATTTCCATTTAAGCCAACCCTCGTAAATGTAGTTTATGGCGTATGAAGCAACCGGTTCGGCCGTTGTAAAACCGAATATGGTTTGTTTCGGAGACATGAAATAGCCCCATGCGAAGTCTTTTTCACAACGTAGCATAGTGGGGAAAAATTTAGTGTCCCATTGAGGGTAGGCGTGCATTTCACTATCGATACCGAGAATCAGCCTGCTTTGTTTCGGGGCGTATGGTGTACTCCCCGTGTTGGTCATGGAGCATTTGACGATGAGATGGTCTTGCGCCGGGACGTACGAGATATTGTATAAAATATGGTCTTTTTCGCCGATAAACGATCCCGGATTTTTTTTTATCGTGAGCCAGCATGATACCGTCCCAAGCCGGTCCGGCCATTCGGTCGTGGCGAAAGGGTATGGTTTTCCATACGCCATGTTCCCGAAATTCATATCGGTCTACTGTACCGTCCGAAAGACGAATAAAGGCTTTCCAGTTTTCTCTTTCGATGATATATTCTTCTCCGCTTTGCTTAGCAAAAACATTGAAAGAGAATAGAATACCGAGTAGTAAAATGAATCTTAACGGATAAACCGAACGGCAAATAGTAACTGTTTTGAGCATGGTTTTAGGTATGAAACGGGTAGTTAGACAAATTGGATTTGCCTATTACACCAATAAATATCGAATGTGTTTATTGGAATATTTCTATTTCGTTTTTGCGGATTTTATAGTGGTAGTTAAATTTGTTTGTGGCAGCCATGATATTCATAATTTCATCGATATTGTTCGATTCGATAATGAAGTCGCCGTAGAATATCATTTTTTTCAGGGTCTCGTCTTTAATGGTAATATTCACATCGAATGCTCGTTCCAAAGCCAAAGCGATGGTTTCCATGTTTTCCTCGTCGAAATACAGGTGACCGTTTATCCACGCGCTTGTATTTTCTGCCGCTATGGTCTTTAATGTGGTTTTTTTTTTGTTTTGTTTGTCGTATTGTGCTATCTGATTCGGTTTTAATATCGTGCTTTCAAGAGAATCGTATAGCATCACCGAACGTTCTAACAATGCGACTTTGATATTCGGGTCTTCTGGATAATTTTTGACATTGAATTTTGTCCCTAAGACCTCTACTTTTATATCGTCCGATACGACCTGAAACGGGAGATTTTTGTTTTTGCTGACCTCGAAGTATCCCTCTCCGCATAGCGTGACATTGCGGTTGTTGATACCGAAGTTGTTGTCATATAATAGTTTTGAATCGCCATTGAGCCATACCGATGTTCCGTCCGGGAGAGACAGTTTTAATTTCGATCCTCGTGGAGATTCTACCGAATAGGATAGTGTTTGATCGGAGAGTCTTTGATTCCCAGTAAAGTACATTACTCCTATTCCTGCAAAGAATGCAATAATGATACATGCCGCTATATAAAAAATCCGATTCCAATTTGGACGTGAGATATAAATGTCTTGTTCTTGGTTTTTTTGAGCGATCCGGTCTTTGAATTGTTGAAAAGCCCGGTCTTTTAATTTATCGAAGTTTTTCTTTTCGTAAATGCTGGAAATCAGCCAAATTTTTTGTATTTCCGAAAAATAGGCTTTGTTGTCTTCATTTTCGTCAATCCATTCTTTCAATACCTTTAAATCGGTAGAAGATATTGTCCGATTCAAAAATGAAAGAATCAGATTATTTATGTGCTCGGTATGTATGTCGGCTCTCTTCATATTCAAAGGAAAGACAGATGTTTTTTTTTTTCTTTGGGGTAGTCTGTATGAGCGGTTTTAAATAATTTTAAGTATTTAGGAGATCTAATAGTTTCTTTATAGTGTTACAATAAAGTTCATTCGATAATAGAAATAATAAAAAAGTACGACAAGGTAGTCTTTTAATTCTGTTCTCAGTTTGGACAGGGCATTTTTGATATGATATTTTACAGTATTAACTGATATATTCATTTGGGATGCTATCTCTTCGTATTTCATATCGTGATAACGGCTCAATATAAAAAGCCGTTCGACACTCGTCTGGAAGTGTATGGATAGCAGATTTTATCGTTTTTTCAAGTTCCGTTTCGAGCATTTTTTCCAAAGGGTGTTCTTCTTCTATAAAGTAAAAAGATTCTATCTCGGTGTAATCTTGTAGCGAATTGTTAGAAATTTCTTTTTTGGCAATGTACTCTTGCTGTAAATAATTGATAGATCTATTTTTCACACTACGTATGAGGTATGATCGTAACGAAGTATGAATATTCAGATTTTTCCGTATTTCCCAAATGTTGTAAATTACATCTCCTACAACAGTTTCTGCCGCATCGTTATCGGAAAGGTAACCTTTTGCTATGGCACATAAATAACCGTAGTATTTGTCGTAAATGTATCGAAATGCTTGTTCTTCTCCAGATTTCAAACTTTCTATAATATTATTTTCGGTTATTTTCATGAATTTATTGAAAGAGAAGCATTGTGATATAAGTATGTATGTCGCAAATATAATATAATAAAATTTGTTTTTCAAAGGCTCTGTTTGGCGTGTCGTAAAAATCTTTAAAATCGGAAGAATTTTCTCCCTGTTTATGAGGTACTTATCTTAATATTATAAATTAATATTCCATAATTATAGATTTTATTCTTGACCTTTTAAGGGTTATTGGCTTTTTGCGTGTCATATAAATGACATGAATATTTAATCCTAAAATTTTTAAACATGAAAAACTTATCTTTTTTCATTTTAGTATTTTTTCTTATTGTTTCTTAGTCCGGCTTTTGCCGCTTATGACAATCTTTATTTGGTAGGTAATGCTACGGAGGCAGGTTGGGATCCGGATGCCGCTATCTCGATGGAAAAGCAGGAGCCTGGTATCTTTACGTGGACAGGAACTTTATCGGATTATAGTATAGATGAAGGCCGGTTCAAATTTTTGGTATAGAATAAATGGGAACCTTCCATTACTTGTCGTATAGATATAGCCGGACATTTGCTCGTCGAGTCGGGAAAGGAATACGATTTGTATGAGCGGGCTACCGCCAATGATGGCTTCGATAATGCATTTCAAGTGCCTGTTACGGGAGTCTATACAATCCGTGTCGATTTGAATACAATGAAGATGGTTTGTACCGGAGGAGATGTGATTGCCCGAGAGAATTGGGAGTATGTGAGACCCGAAATCGGAGCTGACGGCGAGGGACATGTGTTCCCGGGGGTATGTGTGCCTTTCGGTATGGTGAAATTAGGAGCCGATTGTGGAGACCGAACCAATAATTCAGGTTGGGGAAGGGGTGGCAATATACAAGGTTTCAGCCATTTGCATGTGAGCGGAACCGGCGGTGGTCCCAAGTATGGAAATATTTTATTTCAACCGATGACCGGAGATTTGAACCTTTCGGATTATTCGTCGGCACGTTCCAACGAGAGATTCGGATTGGGCTTGTATGAAGTTTCTTTGAGTAAGTATAATGTGGGAGTGAGACTGACGGCATCTGCTAAGGCTGGATTTCATGAATATACTTTCCCTCAATCGGAGTCTTCAAAGATATTGATCGATGCAGGAAGTTGTCTGACACTACATGTCGAATCACAGGAATTGGTAGCCTCGGGGGTAAAAATTCTTTCGAATAAAGAAATCGAGGGTTATTCGACCGTCAAAGGAGGCTGGAATTTAGGTGGTCCTTATACGGTGTATTTCTACGCTTTGTTGGATACCCCCGCCGATGAGTATACTGTTTGGAAAGGGACGTCTGTCCAATCGGGCGAGCAGGTAGATGCAACGGGAACAGAGAAAACCGGGGCTTATTTCGGGTTTCATACGACAGAGGGTCAAAAAGTGAGAGTAAAAGTAGGAATATCGTTTATTAGCACAGAGAAAGCCAAAGCGAATATTTCGGAACTTTCGTCTTGGGACTTTGACGAAATTCGCAATGCAGGAATCGCACAATGGAAAGAGGTGTTGAACACTGTGGAAGTCGAGGGGAACGATAACGACAAGACTATTTTCTATTCGGCTTTGTATCATGCCTTTTTACAACCTACCGACCGCACGGGTGAGAATCCGCTGTGGGAATCGTCCGAACCTTATTTCGACGATTATTATGCCATCTGGGATACATTCAGAGCTACACACCCGTTGTTCGCTCTTTTGAAACCTTCTCGTCAGGCCGATATCGTACGGTCTATGATAGATATTTATGAGCACGAGGGATATATGCCGGACGGCCGTAGTGGGAATTGTAACGGTCGTGTACAAGGGGGCTCGAACAGCGATGTACTGATTGCTGACGCTATCGTAAAAAATTTGCCGGGTATTGATTACGAAAAAGGATTGGCCGCAATGATTAAAAATGCCGAGGTAGAACCGGAGAACCCGAGAAATGAAGGTCGTGGCGGTGTCGAGGAGTATAATACCAAAGGATATATTTCCACGGTGACCGAGCGATCGGGAACTCGCACATTCGAATATGCCTATTGCGATTATGCAATCGCTACCGTAGCAAAGAAATTGGGTAAACAAGATGTTTACGAAAAGTATCTCGAACGGTCGAATAACTGGAAAAACTTGTGGAACGACAACATCAATAGTCTTGGATTCAAAGGATTCTTGTGGCCGAAAAATGGTAGTGGCGACTGGGTGAACGAGAAAGATTACAATGTTTTTCGTCGCGATGGTTGGGAAGGAATCGTATATGAATCATTCCCGTGGGAGATGTCATTTTACGTGCCTCACGATGTGAACGGGCTGATTGCGAGATGTGGCGGTAAAGAGGCTTTCTTGAAGCGGCTGGATACATATTTTACGCATGTCCAAGACGGGTTCGACCAAAACAGCTATATGGGATTATTCCAAATAAGCAATGAGCCGGCATTTTTAGTGCCGAGCCTGTATAACTATGTGAATCGTCCCGACAAGGCGGCGGAGATTGTCCGTAGGGTTTTGAAAGAGCGATATAATACGACTGCTACGGGTTGCCCGGAAATGACGACTCGGGGTCGATGTCGGCTTGGTATATATTCCATTCAATGGGATTTTATCCTAATGCGGGACAGGACATATATCTTATTTCAAGTCCGGTATTTACGAAAACGACAATTAATCTCGACGGAGGAAAAGTGTTTGAAGTATTGGCTCCTAATGCAAGCGATAAGAATATCTATATTCAATCGGCCAAACTGAACGGTCAAGAGCTCGGTCGGTGCTGGTTGAAGCATGAAGAAATCGTTAATGGCGGGACTTTGGAGCTTGTCATGGGCGATAAACCGTCCGATTGGGCTATCGATGGAGAAATGCCTCCATCGTCGCCGATAGGAGTTGAAGAGGTTTCTCCCGAAATAGATTCACCGCAAGTGCGTATACACTCTTACAGTGCACAGGTAAGCAATAACGAAGCGGCTTATTGCCTTTTTGAGGAGCCGGGAAAGGGGGTGAAATGGTGCGACAATAAGAGTACCAATCCCTGGGTGATCTTTGAGTTGGCCGATGTGTATATGGTCGATCGTTTTGTCTTTCGGGATTCGAAAACGGTAGAGGGAAATAACAATGTTCATTCCTATCGTATTTACGTCAGTAAGACGGGAAACGACGGTGATTGGGAAGAAGTGGTGAATCGCAATGATGCGGAAGCGGGAAACGCCAATGTAAAGGATCATCGTTTGGCCGAGCCTAAGGAAGCCCGGTTTGTTAAATTTTCGATGGAACTTCCTACCGGTGAAAATGCCGTGCGTATCTATGGGTTCGATATTTACGGTAAGTTGAAAGAAAGAACGGATAGGGGCAATTTGGTGAGTGTAGGTAAAACGTTTTTGAAGTCCTCGGGGCTAAATCGTTTTATACCAATGCCCGGCATATTTTTGACGGGTTGAATGAAAATACCGAGTATCATTGGGATTTCGATAGGTCTGCCGCCGATAAGCATTATTGCATTCTCGATTTGGAAGACGAATATGATGTAAATGCATTCAAGGTATATGATGCGAATCAAATCGAAGGGTATAATATCTATGTGGCCACAGAGACCCCCCGGCCTTAATAAAATAAATAATAGTGCAGATGAGAATAGCGTTTGGACTCTTGTTTCATCGGGCGATTTGAATAAAACGAATAAGTCGGTGACCGTGGATAGGGTGAAGGCTCGTTATGTGAAAATTGAAATTCCAAGCGGAAATATAGACGGAGAGTCGGCAACCGTTACCGAGTTTGAGGTTTATATGGACGGTACTTCTACCGGTTTGACGGGAACCGAAAGAGAAGTCACCTTACTTTATCCCAATCCTGTGAAACGGGGGAGCCTTTGAACGTGGCGGCTCAGGGTCGATTGAAGATATATACTATCGACGGCGTGAATGTATGCGATGTAGTTGTTGACGGAGAAGCGAGTGTCTCGACTCAGAATTTTATACCGGGTATTTATTTGGCTGTGGTGTCTGGGAGCGCTGGCGATAAATCGTTCAAATTGATTGTAGAGTAAGTCGTTGTTTTAATGACGTTTATTGTTATTGACATTGAAAAATAAAAAGACTGTTCTTGATTCGCAAGGCAGTCTTTTTTGTATGCCCGATTTTGGGAAGCAAGAAAAGTTTTTTCTCCGATTTGATTAATAGGCTGTTAAGAGAGCTGCATTTTTGTAATAAATTATCTGTTCCTTTTTAAAATAATATTACATTTGTGTGCAGAATAATCTACTTGTCGAATTAAAGAATCAATGTTGTGCTGTTTAATTCCTTAGAATTCATTTTGTTTTTTCCGATTGTATGCTTGGTTTATTACCTGTTGCCGGGTATTAAAGGACGTACGATATTTTTGCTTCTGGCCAGTTACTATTTTTATATGTGTTGGGAGCCCGTATATGCGTTGTTGCTGTTGACAAGTACATCGATTACCTATATTTCGGCCTTGTGCATGGACCGTTTTCGGTCTCGTCGAAGGCGTAAGATTTCATTATTCTCGGGGATATTTATCAATTTGGGTATCTTGTTTTTCTATAAGTACTATGAATTTGCGGGTTCGTTGATTACCGATTTTTTCTCTCTCCTAAATATAGGAATCGATATACCTCGATGGAACGTGCTATTGCCGGTGGGAATTTCGTTTTATATATTTCAAGCTGTCGGTTATGCGGTTGATGTGTACAGAGGAACGATAAAGGCAGAAAAAAATTTTGTAGTATATGCCCTGTTTATTTCTTTTTTCCCGCAGTTGGTCGCCGGTCCTATCGAACGAGCTAAAAAAATATGCTTCCTCAGTTTAGAGAAAAACATAAGTTTTCGTATGAGAATTTTGATGCAGGACTTAGACTGATGATATGGGGCTTTTTCATGAAATTGTGTGTAGCAGACCGAGTTTCTACTTATGTCGATGCCGTGTACAATAATTATATGGAACATTCGGGAGTCAGTTTGTTGCTGGCGACCTTTTTCTTTACCTTCCAGATTTATTGTGATTTTGCCGGGTATTCTTTGATTGCCATAGGTTCTTCGAAAATGATGGGCTTTACTTTAATGGAGAATTTTCATCGTCCCTATTTTGCGAAAAGTATCAAGGAGTTTTGGCGGCGTTGGCACATTTCGTTGTCGACATGGTTCAAAGACTATTTATATATTCCGTTGGGAGGGAATAGAGTGGGGCATTACAGACATTTGTGGAATTTGTTTGTAACCTTCTTGGTGAGTGGAATTTGGCATGGCGCGAATCTTACATTTGTTTTGTGGGGGAGTTTGCATGGGCTGTACCAGATTATCGGAATTGAAAAAAACAGATTGCTCCCGAAGGTAAATGTATCCAAAAGATTGCATGCGGTTTTTAATTGTTTGGTAACTTTTGTATTGGTTATGTTTGCTTGGATTTTTTTCAGGGCGAATGATCTTCATTCGGCATTCAGTATCATTGCAAAAATTTTTACCGACCGAGGTCCGTTATTTACGGGGGGGAAGGAATACCTTCGTTGCTGTTAGGATTTATGTGTATAGGTATTTTGATGTTGAAAGAGATAAAAGATGAGATGTCTATAAAAGTTCACGCTTTAAATTTAAGAACTATTGGGTGAGAATCATATTTATATCTCTCTTTATTGCGTTTATTATATTGACGACTTCATTCAACGGTGGAGCGTTTATCTATTTTCAATTTTAGATGACCGATTATGAACCGAAGTATATTTAAGTTAGTGAAAACATGTGTGTCGATTATTGTAATCGTACTTGTTTTCGATGTTATATTCGGGCAAGTCATGTCATTTTATTCTAAAAGGTATGGGCTTCCGGGAGATTATGCAAAGATAGAGTATCTGTTTCATCAGGCAAATGAAGATGTGGTGATTATCGGGTCTTCTGTCGCGATTAATAGTTTTATGCCGGATATTATGATGGATAGTTTGGGAATTTCTGTTTTTAATGGGGGGTGTAATGCTCAGAACATAATATTTTTCAGATGTATGATAGACGGGCTGCTTGAACACCATCGACCACGGGGAGTTATTTTAGCTTTGCAGCCCGATGATTTATCGGACGATCATATCGGTAGAATTGAGTTACTAAATCCTTATTACGGGAGAAATCCGGTTATAGATTCTGCGTTGGTCTTGCAAAATGATGGAAAAGGCTCTGCTTTTCTTCGATCTAATTTGTATAAATATAATACCGTGTGGTTCCGTATTTTCTTACAATCTTTTTTGCCGAGAGAAGAAATGGCAAATCATGGATTTGTAGCGAAACATAAACCAATAATTTGCCTATCTTTGAAAATTATGGAGACGAACCTGATGATGATTTTATTTACTCGGTAAAATTAGAATATTTGAAAGCGATTATAACGCAGCTACGATCGAACAATGTAGAATTGGTGGTCGTTTTTCCTCCATATTATCGTAAATTGAGGCACGAGGGGAATCCCTATTCGAAAAAGGGTTATTACAGAGTTGAGCCGAGAGAATGGAATTCGGGTGATAGATGATAATCAAATGGAGTATTTTTTTTTGATAGACCGGAGCTGTTTTATGATAACATGCATTTAAATGGCGATGGCGCTCGGATTTTTACCGATATGTTTATAAACCAAATTTTAAAGAGTGATTTTTACAAAAAAATAAAAGAGTAAGAAAAATGAGACTGAATTGGGTGTGTAGAATGGGGAAAATAATGTTGCTTTTGATTTTGAGCTTGGGTGCATGTTCGGAAGAAAAAGAAGGTGAATTGTGTTTCGTGGGCGACTCGTTGGTCGCCGGGTGGGACGTAAAAGATGCTTTTCCCACATGGATTGTACGAAACGATGGTGTGAGTGGCGCGAAGTTGGAGGAGATTGCTACTTGGAATCTGAATTATCAAGACAAAAATGTAGTGATGTTGATAGGAACGAACAATTTGGGAGGGAAACTTTTCAATGATGCTACGAGGCAAGAGTTCATTACCGATTTTGTCGATGAGTATAAGAGAACGATCGAAGGATTGGCTCCACGTCGGGTGTTCGTTATTTCTATTTTACCTAGAAATCGAGAGATCGATAACCCGCATATAAACGGTTATATCAAAGAGTTGAATTTTGCATTATCTCAAATGGTCGAGACGTTGAATTATGGTGTATTTTTAGATGTGTATGACGATTTTGCCTATGAAGATAAAATGAATATGAACTATTCGTTAGATGGGTTACATTTGAATGATTTGGGGTATAATATTCTCAATGTGAGGTTATCGAAGGAATTATGAAAAAAGAGAGTTTTATTGTTGTTTATAGGAATAATATCTTTTTTTGAGTGTATGGTCGCAAAATGACTCGTTACAATCCAAGTCGATTTTTGTGGGTGTGAGAAATAATAAATATGCGTCGATCGGGTTTCAGGCAAAGAATTGGTCGGTGGGATTGGAAAATACCATATTTATACGTCATCTGAACGAGCAATATATCCGAGCGAACGGAACTTTCCGTTACTCTACGGGTGTTTGGGACGTAAAGTTTTCTGCCGAAGCTTTTTTCGGGACCAATTACGCTGGGCGTTTTTATGATAGCGGATTGAAGATCGGCTTGGATAAGAAGATAGGGCGAGTGGAGTTCGGTGCTGGTGTTATGCCAATGTACGATTCTGGTATGGGATATAACACTTGCTATACGGTACATGCTGCTTGTCGTGTGATCCAAGAGGCAGCATTGGTTTTGGATATAACGAATATTCCGGAGTATCGTATGGTCGAACATCGTATTGTTCGGGCATTCTTTTTCGAGCTCATAAGCTATGGGTTCGTCCTGAGTTGTCCATACCTTTGAATGATAATGTACAATTTACCAGAGTGCTGATTTCTTTCCGATATGATTTTTTATTGAAATAATGTTACAATTCGACATTGATGTAAAGACAGGTATCCGATTAAGGGAGGTTATGTTGAACGATGCCCCTATGATTTATCGAGCCATTGCCGATCATAGGGATTATCTGAAAACGTGGTTGCCTTTTATTGCTAATCTTTCGGAACAAGATGAAATGGACTTCTTATCGCAAGTATTGTCTTTCCCGGAGGAAGAAAGAAATTTTACTTTTGTGATAGAATGTCGAGGAGAGTTTTGTGGATTGGTCGGGTTTGTGAATTCCGATTTTGTCAATCATCGTACCGAAATCGGTTATTGGCTATTGCCCGAATATCAGCGACAAGGAATAATGACCCGAAGTGTTCGGACACTCTGTCGATGGGCTGTGGAAGCACGTTTGATGCATCGCATTCAAATTCGGTGTGCCGTAAAAAATTATTCGAGTAATGCTATCCCTCGGCGATTGGGATTTCGGTTGGAAGGGACGGAACGAGACGGAGAATTGATGTTCTCTGGCGAATATGTCGATACGAATGTATATAGTATTTTAGATTCGGAAATAATCTCTTGGTCAGGTAAAAATATTTGACTTTAAAGATATATGGTATGAAAGATATTCCCCAATTAAATGAGCATAATAAAGAAGAATATCCGCCCATGCACACGACGGAGCATATTCTTAACCAAACGATGATTCGCCTTTTTGGTTGTGGTCGTGCGGTATCGGCTCATATAGAAAGAAAAAGAGTAAGCTTGATTTCCGATTCCAACGTGAACCGGAAGAATCTGAAATAAATCAAATAGAACAGCAGGTCAACCGAATTATACAAAGTGGTTTACCGATTACGACAGAATATATTACACAAGAAGAAGCGCTGGGACGTTTTGATTTGAGACGATTGCCCGATAATGCTTCGGAAACGGTTCGGGTTGTTAAAGTGGGAGATTACGATGAATGTCTTTGCATTGGTCGTCATGTTGAGAATACATCTGAAATAGGCGTATTTAAGATTATTAGTTATGATTTTAAAGACGGGATATTGCGTTTGCGTTTCAAATTACTTTGATTGTTCTATGCAGAGGTAAAAATATTTTAGCTATAACAATCTGAAAAAGAAAAAGTTTTCATTTCATAGAAAAATAATTCAAAAAAAACATTGAGAAAAATTTGGATTGTAATAGAGAAAGGCAGTATCTTTGCAGCACTTTCGCAAAACGGGGAGGCCACGGGGCCGCCGTTAGAGAGAGGAAAAGTTCATTGAGGAAATTGAAGAAGCAAGTGTAGTACAGTAAAAGAAGAGAGAAAGAAGTCAATTCGGTCAGGTAACGCTTCGAAGGTATAATAAAGAATAAAGAAGATACAACGAAGAGTTTGATCCTGGCTCAGGATGAACGCTAGCGACAGGCCTAACACATGCAAGTCGAGGGGCAGCGGAGAGGTAGCAATACCTTTGCCGGCGACCGGCGCACGGGTGAGTAACACGTATGCAATCCACCTGTAACAGGGGGATAACCCGGAGAAATCCGGACTAATACCCCATAATATGGGCTCTCCGCATGGAGGGTTCATTAAAGAGAGCAATTTTGGTTACAGACGAGCATGCGCTCCATTAGCCAGTTGGCGGGGTAACGGCCCACCAAAGCGACGATGGATAGGGGTTCTGAGAGGAAGGTCCCCCACATTGGAACTGAGACACGGTCCAAACTCCTACGGGAGGCAGCAGTGAGGAATATTGGTCAATGGTCGGCAGACTGAACCAGCCAAGTCGCGTGAGGGAAGACGGCCCTACGGGTTGTAAACCTCTTTTGTCGGAGAGTAAAGTACGCTACGTGTAGCGTATTGCAAGTATCCGAAGAAAAAGCATCGGCTAACTCCGTGCCAGCAGCCGCGGTAATACGGAGGATGCGAGCGTTATCCGGATTTATTGGGTTTAAAGGGTGCGTAGGCGGCACGCCAAGTCAGCGGTGAAATTTTCGGGCTCAACCCGGACTGTGCCGTTGAAACTGGCGAGCTAGAGTGCACAAGAGGCAGGCGGAATGCGTGGTGTAGCGGTGAAATGCATAGATATCACGCAGAACCCCGATTGCGAAGGCAGCCTGCTAGGGTGCGACAGACGCTGAGGCACGAAAGCGTGGGTATCGAACAGGATTAGATACCCTGGTAGTCCACGCAGTAAACGATGAATACTAACTGTTTGCGATACAATGTAAGCGGTACAGCGAAAGCGTTAAGTATTCCACCTGGGGAGTACGCCGGCAACGGTGAAACTCAAAGGAATTGACGGGGGCCCGCACAAGCGGAGGAACATGTGGTTTAATTCGATGATACGCGAGGAACCTTACCCGGGCTCAAACGCAGGGGGAATATATATGAAAGTATATAGCTAGCAATAG
>VOFC01003511.1_pt1 | contig 98411 bp, 185 predicted proteins | sample 5384161 | NCBI WGS metagenome assembly VOFC01 (sample SAMN12384722, study PRJNA508395) | human gut metagenome | isolation source: healthy gut B | host: Homo sapiens
TGTATTGGCGAAAACAGGTTTTCACCCAATCAAGTAAAATTCAAAGGATAATTTTTATTTAAGTGATGGTTTCTTTAAGTTCTTCATCATCAAAGTCATATTATTAGCGCCATTCTTATGATATTAATCACATAGTGAAGTTTTATTAGATAGCCTGCCTTCATTTCCCGGTATCATAAGGCATAAAATTCCCTCTAGTAGTATTAATTTGTGCATGACCCAATCAGATATCAAAGGAAGAAGGCATACCATTACGATAAAGATGCATGGCTTCCTAGAATGGCGAAACATAAGTGGCAATACATATGCCTTGGAAATTTTGAATCAACATTATTGGCTTTTGACTACAATATCGATCGATTAATTTTTTGACTGTATCCGGATTCATTTTTTGTTCGTTCTCCATGATGAAGTGTAAAAAAAGACATAATCGTCTATTTAAATCATAATCGTCCAAATATCTTTTAAAAGATGTTTGAGCGGTTTTTATCCATTGTGGATTTTTTCTTTTTAGATGTTTAATAATTCCTGAATATCTTTTATTCTTATGTTTAATAAGCTGTATTCAACGCCTGTCGTATAAAGTAATCATCATTGCGAGGTTTCTTCTATCTTTTAATATTTGATTAGTTAGGTTGGTTAGAAAAGAAGTTCTAATTCTTTCTCACTGAAGAAATCAATAACAGTTCCTTTAGTTACTGATTTTTTGTGGAATTGTCATAAGTTTTAGGTAAATATCAATTAACGTTATATCATTGATTAGCTGAATACTTGTAGAATGATCTTATTGCGGCTAATTTTAAATTCTTTGTTTGGGCCGACCAGTGATATTCGTTTCTCCATATTCAAGAAATGATTCAACAAGTTCAATAGTCGTATCATTAAAATCAAAGTCTCTGAGTTTGATACCCAAATAATCTTTAGCGAAATCTAAAGAATTGATTCATACAAATCTTATAATTCTTGATAGTATGGTTAGCTTGCTCCTTTTTTGATTCGGCAAAAAAAAAATTTCAAAAGTAATCTCGAATTGTTTTAAAATATTTTAGTTCTTTCTTTTTCATTGCGATACCTTATGCAGTTTCTTCAAAACTAGAATGTCCCATATAGGAACTCATATATGGCAATATATTATTTAAATCTTTTCCTTCATCAATAAATTTCATCATGAGTGTTGTAGCAAAAACGATGCCGTAAATCGTACACTCTAACTCTTCTAGGTATTATTAGATGGGTCTTTAACTTCTTCCCATAATTTTAAAAATTCTGTTCTGAGCCAAGTTGATTTATAACAATCAAATTTAGGCGAACTAAACAGATAAGGCATTCATTTCAAATAAAGAAGCCTTTCTCATATAATCTTTGATCATTTCAGAAATATCATCAGATATCGGTATGATTCTCTCCTTATGTGTTTTATTTTTTCTTATGAAAATCGTTTGATTGTTTAAATTGATGTCACTTATCATTATTTCTCTTCCTTCGTTAGGCCTAAGTCCACAATAAAAAATCAAACGATAGATAATAGATATAACGAGTTTCTTGTATGATTTAGGATCTTGAATACTAATTCTAATAGCTATATTAAATAAGTCGCTAAGTTCCTGGTCAGTGAAAATATACGGAACATATCGTTCTGTTTTAGGGTAAAACTCGTATCTAAAATAAACTCACAAACACCTAACGAATAGACAAATATAGTAAACTGTCTGAGATTAGACATCCTTGTTTTGAAACTATAGCTTTTTTTTCATTAGATCTTGTGATGCACCAAGGAAAAAAAACCATTTCCTTGGTGATGATTATTTCATTTGGATAAGTATTTCTAAGATATCTTGAAAAATCCTTTATATAGTATCCTGGATTTCTGATGTCTAAGCCAAGACTACTACGATATTCAAGATAATCGTCCGTATATTCGACAATACTTCATCGTTCATCACCTATTACATCATTAAAACATAGTGTGCATTTTCTTAGACCTTCTACATCTAAATCAATATATTGTCTAGTTGATTTTAATGATTGATATTCAAGTATTTGAGATACGGTATAAACAGATTGATTAGCCTTTATCATTTCTGTCGCAACCATTCTTCTAATCCCGTGTATTGTATTTTTACCACCAACCGTTACGCCTGCATTCATAGCTCTTCTTCTTAAAATATTATTTATCGATACGCCACTATTAAATCCTTGAAATGGAGCCAAAGATCTAATGAATAGCTTGTCAGATTTAGTGCAAGGTCTTCCATTCAAAACATAATCGGCTAATGCTCCACAAATATTATCATTAAGCGGCAATTTTAAGTAAGAATTGTTCTTTCCTTGAATGATTACGATTTCTTTATTTTCCAATCAATATCAGAAATTCTAATATTAATGATATCTCCGGCTCTAATCCCTGTAGTGCAAGCTAATACGATAATTGCGTAATCTCTTTTACCCATGGCACTGTTTCTATCAACTGTATCTGTGAATTTACATCTACATGCTATATTTAGTTTCATAAGATTCTTGTATATAGTCCTTGGTCTTTTTCCATTGTTTAATGATAATACATCTCACTTTATGGCGTAACCATTGACCAAATTCTTCCAAGAACACTTTGATACTTGAAATTTTAAAGTATTGTATCCAACCTCTAATCATTTGATTCAATTTCTTAAATGTAACTGATAGCGGTCTTGAAACCGCGTGTTTTCTTTCCAAATATTTTTGGATATTTGAGTAAAGACGCTTCTTCCTATCTTTAGTAGGAGTACATTTCCATACTGTTTTAGCTTTGTAAAATGTAAAACCAAGAAATTGACCTTTAGTTGGTCTAACCACTTTAGTTTTTGTTGCACTAACCTTCAAGAATAGTTTTCTTTCTAGCCACGATGTCACTGATTTCATTACACGGTTTGCACTCATTTCGCTTTTAACGAAAATGATACAATCGTCGGCGTACCTAGCGAAGCGAAGATTTCTAGATTCTAATTCTTTATCAAACTTGTCTAAATAGATGTTTGAAAGGATTACACTAATCGGACCTCCTTGTGGGGTTCCAATGGTTGAACTTCTTACAAGTCCTTTATCCAAAACTCCTGCTTGCAGATAAGCTCGTATCAAATGTAATGTTCTACTATCATTGACACGCTCTCTTAAGATTGAAATTAATTTATCATGATTTACTGTGTCGAAGAATTTCTCAATATCCAGGTCAACAATCCATTCATATCCGTCATTTAAATATCCAAGCACTTCCTCCATTGCCATATGTGCACTACGATTTGGTCTAAAACCATAACTGTGGTCACTAAATATTGGCTCATAGATTTCACTTAGTACCTGTAACATAGCTTGTTGGATTACTCGGTCTACAACAGTTGGTATTCTAGTGGTCTTTGTTTACCATTAGGTTTAGGAATATAGACTCTTTTGACGGACATAGGTTTGTATTGTTTATTCAAAATTTTAGAAATAAGTTCTTCTTTATATTGATTAAACCATTCCTCAACCTCTTGCACAGTCATTTTGTCCACTCCTGGCGCGCCTTTTGTTCTTCTTGACCTTGCGGGTTGCTTTCTGTAGATTTTTTTCACTTAAAATCTTTTCAATCAATTCCATTTGCTGCTCCTCCTTCTATTTGTAAATTTATTTAGAAACATCCCAATACCTTTGCCATCTATGGTTACGTTCCATAGTAATAGGCTATTCTCATATTCGGACTATCCAAACATTGCTAATAGAGATTTGCACTCTATAAACGTTTCAGTCCTTCAGTAATACTACCTACTATGACTTCATCTGAATTCTCATGGTTAACCTTTTTTTCGCTACAAGGGTACTATCACTGATTTTAAAGTTTACTAGAATTCCTTGTCCATGAGACCTCCCGGGGTAAGACATGAGCCCTTTTTTTCTTTCACAACGTCTTGATTTACTGTCTTGGTTTTACGTTTACCTTTTGGACTTCGATTTGATTAGCAATCTCATCCACCATTTAGCCTAATCAAGTTTCTGTACGTGCGCTCAAAAGAATCGCTACACCACTTCCTTCACCCATGACATCACTGTCAACGGCTTGTGGTCCACTACACTTGGCGGTAACTACCTGTGGTTGGTTTATCTCCAACTGAACTCATGCCATGCCCGGCACACTAAATAAAGGATGTTTACTACGCACATGTAGTTAAACATCCTTTTGTGTTAATGTATCTGGTAAAATCAATCGTACAGATTCTATACGATTTTTTTCTACTTTCAAGACTTTAATGCGAATTCCATTTGGTAAAGTCGTTTCATCATTTGTCTGTGGTAAACGACCAAGTGCATCGATTACTAAACCTCCAACTGAATCGAAGTCTTCACTATCTAAATCTAAATCTAAATAATCGTTTAAATCATGTAAACTTAAATATCCTTTGACATCATATGTTTGATTATTTAATTTCACAATATTTTCTTCTTCGTGTGCATCGTATTCATCCTGAACATCGCCAACGATTTCTTCAATGATATCTTCTAGCGTAACGATACCTGAAAATTCTCCATATTCATCCATGACTATCGCAAGATTAAATGTGGATTGTTTCATTTCAATCAATAATTCTGATACTTTTTTTATTTTCGTATGTGAACTTTGGTTTTCGAAGAATCTTTTGCAGATCAAAATATGAAAAATCATCATACATCAACAAGTCTTTCATATTAACGATACCTATAATATTATCAATTTTATCTTGATAGATAGGAATACGCGTAAACTTTTCTTCTCTAAATATTTCCAATAAGTCTTTATATGTACTATCCACTTCTGCCATCACAACATGTACACGAGGTATCATAACATCTTTAGCTTTGGCATCCCTAAATCAAACACTTTATTGATCATATCTTTTTCATCTTCTTCGATGACACCTTCTTCGTGAGAAACGTCTACAATTGTACGCAACTCACTTTCGGTCATAGATATATTTTGATTTGGATTTTGTATGCCCATTAATTTTAAAATACCTGAACTAAATAAATTCACAAACCAAATAATCGGTGTTAAAACTTTCATCAAAAGTGAAATAATCGGAGCATACGTAATTGCGAGTTGATCCGCATTCACTGTTGCCCATGTTTTAGGGGTAATTTCTCCAAAAACCAAAATTAAAAAGTTATGATAAAAGTAGCAATACTAACGGCTGCTCCACCAAATGAATAAGCAATCAATGAAGCAATACTTGCTGTTCTGAAGTATTAACTAAGTTATTACCAATCAATACAGCGCTTAGCATTTTTGATTGATTTTCTAATATTCTTAAAGCTAATGATGCTTTTTTATTTCCTTCATCTTCTAAAGTTCTCAAGCGAATCTTACTAACTGAAACCATTGTTCAGCTGAAGAAAAAGAAGCCTGATAAAGCTAATAAAATAACTAATTCAAGGATTTGTATCCATAAATCCGAGTCCATTTTTCACACTCCCTATATTTTTGAATATTATATCATACTCACGATATTCTAGGAAGAGCAAGTCGAATCGCTTTCTCTACGATTTCTATTGTTGGATTTTTAAATCCTTTTACTTCTCCATCCATATTCGCATAAATCATTTCATTTTCTGTATTTAAATGTATCGTTTTAGCTTGGTACATAGAAACTAGATTTTTATACTGTATATGCGTTCCTTCTTGATATTTCTTTGCCAATCGAACTATTTGATGTCTCTTTACATCTGAAATCAAACAAACATCCATCCGACCATCATCAACATTGGCATCTGGACACGGCTTAAATCCTCCACCATAGTATTTTCCATTCGCAAAACACAAGGAATCCATATTTCCCTTTTGGTAATTTTTTAGTATCAATCTGAATTTGATAGTCTTGACCTATTGGTTTTCTTAAACTAATCAATGTTGATAAAACATAGGGTATGATTCCTTCTGTCTTTATATTCTTTTTAGTGCATTTACCTGACGTGCAACCTCCACGTCAAATCCAAAAGAAACTGTATTTATTGAATATTCTCCATTTACTTTAATCAAATCACAATCCATATATTCTGGATCTGTATAATTTTCCAGATTTAAAAAGTCTCCTTTTTAAATCTTCGAAATATTTCACAAAATCATTCCCCGTTCCAATTGGAATCACAGAAATAGTCACATTTTCTTTTTCAAAGACACCCATTAATAACTTCATGCAAAGTACCATCTCCGCCACACACATACAAATGCACAGGTTCATTGGATAGAGCATACTTTTTTTGCGATAAACGTCGCATGTTCAGGACTTTTTGTTTTTTCAATGATAATACGTTTTCCTTGAAAATGCTCTTTGATTTCTTGTATTAATTCATATTGACTATTTTTCCCTGATTTGGGATTTACAATAAATACATCCTTCATATCATTATTACCTCTTTATGACTCAATCAATCTTTGTACACATTCACTCGCAAGTACCAATCCGGCACTTGCAGGTACAAAAATAGCACTAGGCAATGGTTGTCCTGACTCTACTGGAATCGGTTGTTCTAAAGATGCCACCACCCAGATTTTATTGCGTATACGATTTTTTCTTTTCCACTGACGAATCTGTTTAGCCATTGGATCATAACTTGTTTTTTCTACCTCTGTAACTACTAATTTTGTAGGATCTTTACGCCTAGCCATTCCCATACTTGATAAAAACGGTATATTTTGCTCAATACATGCTTGCATCAAATCTTTTTACTCTGAATGGAATCAATGCAGTCTACGACAAAATCAATGGGTTGCGAAAATATTTCATCATCTTTCGTTTGATCATAAAAAAAACATGCATATGTATCTACAATACAATTAGGATTTAGTGTACTAATTCGTTTCTTTAATACATCCACTTTAACTTCATTAACTGTATCTAAAGTTGCCACTAATTGTCGATTAATATTACTTGGTTCCACACAGTCTTTGTCTATAAGAATTAAATGACCAATTCCTGTTCTTGCTAAGGCCTCTACGCAAAAAAGAACCAACTCCTCCAACTCCAACAACAAGGACTGTCTTATCATTTAGTGTTTCTAATGCTTCTTTTCCCAAAGCAACAATTCACTTCTCTCATTTGTCTTCATCCATCAACCATTCCTTTACTTCACTATATATTTCATCTCTATTCTGTGCTTCAAACCAATGTACAGGCATCTGATTTTTAAACCATGTATATTGTCTTTTCGCATATTGTCTAGAATGTGTTTTTATAGCAGTCTTTACTTCATCGATACTCTTTTCTTTTAAGAAATAATCTTTAAACTCTTTATATCCAATTCCTTGAAAACTTGTATATTCCCACGTTTCTGGATTTGTAAATAAATCTTCTACTTCTTTGACCAAACCATTCTCGAACATAATATCTACTCTTTTATTGATTCGATCATGTAAAATATCTCTATCTACATCTAAACCTAAAAAATACACATCATATAATGGAATATGTTGTTGTTTGTCTTCTTGTTCTGATTTTGAAGTACCACTACGACAAATTTGTAGAGCACGAATCAATCGCTTGCGATTGTTTGGATGAATTTTTTCTAGAGCTTTTCTCATCTTTTTCTTTTAACATTGCGACCAATTCTTCATTCGTTTTCGAATTCAAAAAAGCAGTATAGGCGATATCTTCGTTTTCTTCTTGAAATTCATAGTCATATAATCTTTGCTTTTAAATAAAGTCCTGTTCCTCCGCATAAAATAGGAAACTTTCCTCTTTTTACAACATCTTCGATAGTCTGTACGACATTTTTTCTTGAAAAACCTTTACATTGTAAGGTTCATTATAATTTTGAACATCAATCAATTCATGATGTATGCCTTGCATTTCTTCTTGTGTTACTTTGGCCGTGCCAATATCCATTTTTTTATATACTTGCATACTATCGCAGGAAATAATTTCTCCATTCAATTGTTTGGCTAACCATACAGAAAGGCTTGTTTTTCCAATTCCAGTTGGTCCTACGATTGCTAAAACTTTTTTGTCTATCCACGTTCAAATTCCTTTCTCAACTCACCATCACTCATCACAATAACTGTAGGTCTTCCATGAGGACAGTGATATGGTTGTTTACACTTTTGTAAATCTAAAATGACTTGCTCCATTTCCTGCATAGATAATGGTCGATTAAAACGAATTGAACTATGGCATGCCATAGTCGCAATCATATGTTTTCTAAGTTTTGCCATATCTACGTCTTGATTTTCTACAAAATAATCTAATAAATCTTGTAAGAATTGTTTTTGGTCTACATCATGAAACCATAATGGAATTTCACGAAGAATCAATTGATCCGTTCCAAATGGTTCAAATTCAATCCCAAAGAATCTTTGTTTTTTCATTAATGGTCATATATTGAGCCAATACATTACTTGAGACGTCAATTGAATAGGAACCATAAGCGGTTGTTTGTTTGTACATTGAACCAATAATTTTCGTTTAACTGCTCATAATGATATCTTTCCTGAGCAGCATCTTCGATCCACGATAACCAAACCTTCTTCATTACTACATAAGATACAGGAATCATGCAATTGAGCTAATACTTGAAGGTGCAAAAAAAGAATTCTGGACCTTTATCATTCTTATCTTCCTTAGGAATTGGATATGAAATCGGTTCTTCCTGTATTTTTATTTCAGGAGCTGATTTTCTTCATATATCTATATCTGCTCCTTTTTTTCTTTGATAACTACTGGATTATAATTTTTAAAACTCTGTTCAATCGATTTATTCTCTTTTGGTGTTGCTTAACAGGATATGAATATTGTATTTCTGGCTGTTCAAATGCAACACTCTTCTTTTTCAGGTTTACTAACAGCTACTGTTTTTAAAGAAGCATTTAAAGCATCTTGAATTGTTGTTTTGATTAAATCTAGCATTTCGCCTTGTTTTGACAAACGAACCTCCCATTTATTAGGGTGTACGTTTACGTCAACCAATTGTGTATCTGAATCCATTTGTAAAACAACGATTGGAAAACGATTCGGCGGCATATAATCACTATATGCATCTAGAATTGCTTTTTGGATTGCGACACTGCGAATCAATCTTGTATTTAAAGTTAAAAACATAAAATATTTTGTGGCCCGATTGATTTTGGGTGGATTGCATATCCATGAATATGAAAATCTTCATTGTTTCCTTCAAATTGAATTGCATTCTGAGCTACTTCTTTACCATACATTTGGTATAGAATTTCTTGGATATTTCCATTGCCACTTGTTTGAAATACAACTCTTCCATCGTGAGAAAGTTGAAAACGAATCTGCGGATGGGATAATGCCATCTTATTCATTAAATCGGCAATTACAGAAAATTCATAAGAAATACTCTTTAAATGTTTAAATCTTGCGGGTGTTTTAACAAATAATCCAGAAACATCTAATTTTGTTCCTCGTGGACAATTGCAAGTTTCATCAACATCTAAACTTCCATAGTTGTATCTTAATAAAGTACCTTCTTCACCATTGCTTGTCTGCAATTCAACTTGGGCAACAGAAGCAATACTTGGTAAAGCTTCCCTCTAAATCCCATAGTTTGAATATTGAATAATTCTTCTTCTGAATGCATTTTACTTGTGGCATGTCGCATAAATGCTAAATGTGCATCTTCATGATCCATTCCACAGCCATCATCTGTAATCACAATTCGTTCAATACCACCTTGGTATACTTCAACTTCTATGACTGTAGCACCTGCATCAATACTGTTTTCAACGCATTCCTTTACAATTCCAGCCGGTCTTTCTACGACTTCACCAGCCGCAATCATATTTGTCAAATGTTCACTCAATACATGTATCTTAGCCATACTTCACACCTCCATTCATATGAATTTCATATTTATGATTCGATTTTTTCGCTTAGTTTTTTTAACTCATAAAGACAATCCAGAGCATCTCTAGGAGTCATTGAGTCGATATCTAATTCTTGTAGTTGTTGTAAAAGTTGTGACTTTTCTGGTTGAACTTGATCCATCACAAATAAACTTGGTTGATAATTTTGATTGTTATCTTGATTTTCAAAATTCAATAAAAGTTGTGAAGCTCTGTCTAAAACTACTTTTGGTAAATGTGCGAGTTTAGCAACATTGATACCATAAGATTTATCAGCCTTTCCTTCAATTACACGATATCTAAATTCAATCTCATTTTTCTCTTCACGAACATCAACATGTACATTGCGCATAGATTGATGTTCTTCCGCCAATTCCGTTAATTCATGATAATGCGTCGAAAATAATGTTTTTGCTCCGATTGCTTCATCAATATATTCAAGCATTGCTTGAGCAAGAGCCATACCATCATAAGTTGCAGTTCCACGACCAATTTCATCAAATAAAATCAAGGAATGTTTTGTAGCATAACGTAAAGTCTGTATTGGCTTCCATCATTTCCACCATGAATGTACTTTTTCCTGTCAATATATCATCCGATGCTCCGATTCTTGTAAAGATTCGATCAAAAATTGGAAGTTGTGCTTTGTTTTAGCTGGAATAAAACTTCCCATTTGTGCCATAACTACAAGTAAGGCATTTTGTCGCATATATGTAGATTTACCACCCATGTTTGGTCCAGTAATCAATTGTATATGTTCTTCTTCTGACATTTTCCAATCATTTGAAACATATCTCTTTTTTTCATACGATCATCCAAAATTGGGTGCTTACCCTCTACCACATTAACATTGTAACCTGGATGGAAAACTGGACATACATATCCTTTTTCACTGGCAAGAATTGCCAAAGATACAAGGACATCAATTGTAGATAATGCTTGTGCACATGCATGCAAATCAAATAAATCTCTTTTGATTCGCAACAATAAATCATTAAACAAACTTTGTTCTAGTTTTACCTTTGTCTCTTGTGCATGTAGAATTTGTTCTTCTTTTTTTTTTAATTCTTGTGTAATGAATCGTGTCGCATTCGCAAGTGTTTGTTTCGGGTGATACCCAAATTCTTCTTTAATATTATCTAAATTTCCATTACGAACTTCAATATAATATCCAAATACACGGTTATATCCTACTTTTAATGATTTAACCCCTGTTCTTTCACGTTCTTTCGCTTCTAATTCCAGAATAAAGTCTTTTCCTTGTTTTGCTATTTTTCGAACTTCATCCAATTCTTGATTGTATCCATCATTAAAGACTCCACCTTCTTTTTAGTGTTAATGGTGGATTTTCTATAATCGCATTTTTTATTTCATTGTATAATTCTTGGCAGTCTGGCACATCATTAAATTCTGGGTACGAATTCAACGAAGACGCTAAATCTAAAATAGGCTTTGCGTGTTCTAATGTCGCTACAAGTTGAAGTACATCTCTAGGACTTGCATTCCCATAAGCCATACGACTTGCAAGTCTTTCCATATCATACACATACACTAAATGTTCTTTTAGATTTTCTCTTAACATAAAGTTTTTTTTTTAAATCTTTAACCGTCGCTTGTCTTTTCGCAATCTTTTCTGCATCAATCAATGGATATTCAATCCATCGTTTTAACATTCTTGATCCCATTGCACTTTGACACTTATCCATAAAAGACCATAGACTTTCTGCCTTGGCATTCGAAGATTGACTTGAAACCAACTCCAAATGATTCTTTGTTTCATAATCCATAACAAGAACTTTATCTTTGTCCATAGATTCTATTGGTAAAAATGATCAATACGTTGTTTTTTTGTGTGTCTTTTAAATACGCCATTAAAAGCGCAAACGCTTCTTTCAAAGATTCGGATTCAATTCCATTTAATAAAGATAGATCCTCAGGATCAATATTTGCCTTTTATGTTTTGAAATGAGCATTGTATCCATTTCTTCTAGGGCGACCATCCATTTTTTATCCATTGTCATCGGACAAACAAGCTCACTTACATTTTGTTCCAAAAGAGCCTTTTGTAGCGCCACCAAAGATCTTTGTAGCGTTTGATACTTTAATTCACCTGTACTTAATTCACAATATATGACTGTAATTTCAAAACTTGAAACATCACAAGATGCCATATAATTTGTTGACTTGGCATCCATTGTTGCATCCATATAAGTTCCAGGTGTAATTATTTTAATAATTCCTCGGTCCACCAGTCCTTTTGCGCTAGACGGATCTTCCAATTGTTCGCAAATAGCTACTTTATACCCTTTTTGACTAATCTTTGAATATATGAATTTGCGGCATGAAAAGGAATACCACACATAGGTACCTTTTCTTCAACGCCAGCACTTCTTCCTGTTAATACTAAATCTAATTCTTGAGAAACCAATTTTGCATCTTCAAAAAACATTTCATAAAAAATCTCTAAACGATAAAACAAAATCGAATCCGGATTTTCTTCTTTCATTTTCAAGTAATGCTGCATCATTGGTGTATATTTTTTTTTCTGCCATAAATCATCATCCTAACACTACTATTATAACAAAAATTCGAAATAATTATGTTATAATTAAAAATACTGAATAAGGAGGTTTTATTAATGAAACAAACAATTCAATGGAAAAACAAATCCATCCAAATTGATATTGGTTTGATTCTAATTCTTATCCTTTTGGTATGACAAGTTGTTTTGCACTATACAATTCTTTTAACCTGATAAAATTTGGAAGCGGAAATTCCTACTTATATCGTCAATTATTTTGGTTTATTGTAGGATTTGTCGCAATGTTTTTCCTTTCAATTCTTCAAAACAAAAAAATATATTCATATATGGATATGGCCTATAAAATTTTAATGATATGTCTTATTTATTTATTTTTCTCACGCTTATTATTTAATTTAGTGGGTATCACACTTCCTTTTTGCCAGTGAAGTTAATGGTGCTATTTCATGGTTTCAACTGCCTTTGATTGGTAGTTTTCAGCCAAGTGAATTTATTAAAATTGTTTTAATTGTTTTAGTCTCACAAATTATTGTTGATCATCAAAATGCACATCCAAATCCAACACATAAAGATGACTTGATGTTGTTGGGAAATCGCAAAAAATATTATTCCCCATTATTTTTGATTATGATGCGACCAGATACTGGTGTTTGTATTATTATCGTATTCAATATTTTCATTTTAGTCTGTTGTAGTGGTATACGCAAAGAGTATATTATTGGTATTTTCGCCTTTATAGTTATTGTCGTTGGAACCTTCTTATTCTTATATTTCGAATACCCTAATATTCTTGCTTCATTTATATCTTCATACAAACTACAGAGAATTGATGCATGGTTAGAACCAGAAAGTAACATTCGAGGTAGTTCGAACCAGTTATATACTGCGTTATTGTCATTAGGTAGTGCCGGATTAACTGGATATGGGTTACAAGCAAATATCGTCTCTATTCCAGAAGCACATACCGATTTTATCTTTCTTTGCTTTTTGGACAATGCTTCGGCTTTATTGGAACCACATTTATCTTATTATTATGTTTATTATTAGATATTTATTTATGTAAAATAGCTTACGCAACAAAAAAATAAAAAAGATCGATTTGTTGTAATCGGTATTATCGCAATGCTGCTATATCAACAACTACAAAAAATACAGGGATCATTGTTGGGTTACTTCCAATCACCGGTATCACATTACCGTTGATTTCTTATGGAGGAAGTAGTATTCTTTCTTACTTCATTTCATTCGCAATTATTTTAAACATTTCACCGGCAACAAAAAAAGAACGATTCGTTTGAATCGTTCAAAAAGACGTAAGTTAATTAATATAAATTCTTAAGTCGAGTCAAATATGAATAAGTACGGTATCTAGCGAATCGTACTTTTTTTTTGTGCTCGAATGAATAATTATTTCAGAAATTGATTCTAAATCTCTTTCTAAGTGATCATAACATACATGTGCATAGGCCAGTGTATCTCCTCTAACTCCTATTTTTCGCGTATCATTCATAATATATGGATTTTTTTAAAGAATGATGGTTCTTATGTGAGATAGGCATGATTTCACAAAGTTGTAAAACCTTTAAACCTGGATCCACAACAGGCTCCTTTAAGTGCTCTATTCACAAAGCAGTAGAACCAGATTGTGTGCTCACACAAATGCCTGAGCCTTGACTACTTTCAAAAAAATTCATCATCTATCGAAATATCAAGTACCAATGTTTTAGCTAAACTCTCAATACGAACTTCATTTAATACGTATAATGTTTCATTAACTTGAGGAAGGTCCATTTGAAGTAAATTAAACTCTTCAATTTTTGGCTGGTTATGTTTTAAATCATAAACCAAATGATCCACTTCATCTTGTGTATAATCGGTAAAAAGCCTAAATTCCCTGTATGTATCGCAACGAATTGAATTTCATCCAATCTATCTATATAAGTGTGAATTGCTCTTAATAGAGTACCATCTCCTCCAACAGAAAAAATAACTTCAGATTTTTCATCATCATATTCCCATCCAATATCTATACATTTTTTTCTTTAGAGTTTCTGCAACTCTTTTTGAGTTATCGTCTCCTCTGTCTACTATACTGAAACGCATCAAATCACTTCCTCTTTTTGTTAAATCTATTGTAACATATTTATGGGTGATATGAATGTACGATAATATTGAAAGAGAATTGAAATTATTGATTAATGAAAATATTTATAATGAATTACTCCATTCATATGATTTTCATAATCCAATAACACAGACAAATACATACTTTGACACAGAGAATCAGGATGTAAAAAAACAACATGGCGCAGTCCGGATTCGAACAATTCAAAATAAAAAAATATTCACATTAAAAATCAGAAAAGATGAATACACACACTATGAATTCGAAAAGAAATATCTGCAGAAAATATTAATGAGATTGAAGATCCAGAAATATTAAATTGGTTCAACCAATATCAAATTCCCAAAAATTTACATCCGACAGACTAGTTTTACTACATTAAGAAATGTATATGCATTTGAAAACGGAGAATTATGTTTAGATAAGACATATTATAAAAAATCATACAGATTATGAAATTGAGTATGAATACACATCCGATCATGATGGAATCCATTTTTTTAATTCTATATTAGAAAAATATGGTTTAAAATGGCAAAAAAATTGCCCTAGCAAAATTGCTAGAGCATTAAACGATTAAAATTTATGTGTTAAACGATAGAAGAAGGATTTAGAATTATATTCTTCTTCTTTTTTCTTATAATTTTCAATTTCTTCTTTATTTTTATTATAAAGTTCTTCTACTTCTTTTTAATTTCTGATTTTCAGATTCTAATTCAGAAATTTTCTCATCTTTCGTTTGTGTTTCTAATAGGAAAGTTTGTTTACTCTTTTCGATTTCTAATTTAAGCTTTTCTTGATATAATTGTTCAATCTGGACTTGTGCCTTCTTTTTTCTTCTATAATGGCTTTAAGCTTTTCATTTTCAAATCTAAGTTCCATTTCAACTGTAGATAATTCATGTTTTTCTTTCCTAAAATAAGTAGATAATCTTTCAACACCTTCAGCCTTAATTGTAATACGACGAGTAAAAGGCTGGATTTTTGTATTTCCAATCTTTATCTGGATTATCTTTTACCAATTTTGCAATTGCTTTATCTACTGTATTTCTTGATTTATTGAAATGTTGGCATATCTGCGCAATATCCATGTCATAATATACATCAATTGCTGATGCTTCTTCAGGCATATTCACGTCCCTTCCTATGAAATTCATAATAATAATCTAACGAGTCACGATAAGTCTATCATAGTTTTGTCAAGAATGCTATACCTATATATGAATTTCCTATATTATTTATTACTTTTTAAAATACCATTTATTTTTTCATATATTTCTCACATGAACCTTCATATATACTTATTTATTAAAATCACATACGATTTCATATTTTATATTTTCACATCTGTATCACATGAATTTAATTATTCCATTCATATTTAAATTTTATAATTCATATGATTTAAAATATTTAATAAATCGTTTCATATGATTAATATACATAACGTTTTATATTCATATGAACGTCTTCATACACATTTTTTAATTCACATTTAAATTCATATCCTTTTTTTTTTGTTTTTATTATTTTCACATGAATGAGATTTTATAAAATATCGGTATGAAATATCATGTATATTTCATATGAACGCTCAGAAGTTCGTTTTTTGCAGTTCTTTTCTCTCCATGTGATAATTAGGTGAATAATCTTTATTTAAAGCATTTTTTATACTATGCTATATGATTTCACTATATAGTGTACTATTTTATTCATATGAATGATGAATTCTATATGATTTTTGCACTAATATTCATATATTTATAAAAAATCGTATGAAATATCATAAATACTTCATACGATTAAGCATATTTACGAACTTTTACGCCCTTCAAACGCTTTTAACAACGTCATAGCGTCTGTATAGTCTAAATGACTACCTACAGGGATACCATGGGCAAGTCTGCTTACCCTACACTTCCCTTCTAATAATTTAGATATATATAAAGCAGTTGTTTCTCCTTCTACTGTAGGATCTAGAGCCAATATAACTTCTTCTGTTCTTTCATTCACTCTATTTAAAAGAGTCATTATATTCAATTGATCAGGTAATACTCCTTTTTGAGTGTTGATCAATCCATCTAGTACATGATATACACCATTATATTGTTTGCATAGACTCTATTACTGATATATCTTTCGGATTTTGTACCACGCATATGATATTCTGATTCCTATTAGAGTTCTTACAAAATTCACAAAGCTCATCTTCTGTTAAATTACCACATCGCGTACACTTCTTTACCTTCTTTTTTAAATTTACTAGCGTTTCTGCCAATTCAGATATTTCTTCATCAGACCACCCTAATACAGTAAATGCATATCTCTCTGCCGTTTTAGAACCTACTCCTGGTAATTTCTGAAATTCATATATTAAATCATCAAATGTTTTTGGATACATGCTTCACCTTCTAATCTTCTTTTTATTTCTATATTAGGAAACAAACTTTTCATATGATCTTCAATACTCATATTATTTTCAGATTCTGCGTCTTTTCTTTTTAAATGAACTTGAAATGGTTCTGGAAGATTACCACTAATCATTCTTTCTTTAAACTCATCCAGTACGCGAGATTGTTGTGTCTTATCCAATGCGAATACTTTCTTTGCTTTTCCTAATAACACTTCCATGAAATCTTCATATCCATAATTCAGTTCAAATTCATTTATTTGTTTCGCAAAGATTTCACTAGATACACATACGACAATATAATTAGATCCACTAGCCATAATAGTACTATTTCTCAATGTAGCCGCATATTTTCCAAATTCTAAACTTGATATGAATTGTCCTATATTATTGAACTTATTCGTATCAATACTTCTTTTTCCATCTTTGTAGCTCCAACTAACAATTGAATGACAAATTCATCGTTTAATATGATTTTATTATTTTTGTTTTCTGACTGTTTTAATGTTTCACGTGAAACATCAGAAATTTCAGATTTCTCTAAAACCCCATTATTATCATCTTTTTTGAGTGTTTTTCTCAATTATATCTGAGTCATCAGAAGTATCGTCATATGATGTTTCATAGTTTTCTTCTTCCTCTACCTCTTTAAAATCATTATGATCTGAATCAATAATATGTGTTTTCGATTCATATGAATAACTTGAAATCTTTAATAAAGAGGCTTCTAAGTAATCTAGTGCGTTAGATGCATATGTATATTTATTATATGTATCCATCAATTCTTCCATACACTTAATTCTGAAATTAATAGATGCTAATTTGAAATATTTCCGAATCATATCTTTGTTCATATCTGAAACTAGAGTTGAATTTTCAGAATAATCTAAAATCAGACTATCCTTCAACATATGAATAAAGTCTGTTGTCAATCGTTTAATATCCATTCCCATATCTGAATATTTCTGAATATCTTTGACAAAACTATCTACATCTTTTTTATATACTGAATAAAATAATTTTCCAATATCTTCAGATGTTACGACACCATAAATTTTACGAATATCATTCACATCAATATGAGATGAACAGTATGCAACACATTGATCCAATATGGATAACGCATCTCGCATTCCTCCATCAGCCAATTGAGCAATTAACGTTAATCCATTCTCATCAATTTCAATTCCTTCGTTTTTTACAAACAACAGATAATCTATATTTAATGTCATGCATACTCACTTTATTAAAGTCAAATCTTTGACAACGAGAAATAATAGTTGGTAAAACTTTATTAGGTTCTGTAGTCGCAAAAATAAAAATTACATGAGCAGGAGGTTCCTCGATTGTTTTTAACAATGCATTGAATGCTCCAGATGTCATCATATGAACTTCATCAATAATATAAATTTTATATTTTCCCTGCATTGGAGCATACTTCACTTTATCAATCAGATTTCTTACTTCATCTACACCATTGTTACTGGCGGCATCAATTTCAATAATATCTGGATGACTTCCATTCGCATGACCATTTTACAGTTCTCACAAACTCCACAAGGAGCATCTTGATTATTCGTACAATTTAGTGTCTTCGCAAATATTTTTGCGATTGAAGTTTTTCCTGTTCCTCTAGGACCACAGAATAAATAAGCATGAGCAATACGATTTTGAACAATCGCATTTTTTCAATGTCTGAATTATATGTGTTTGTCCAACAACTTCATCAAATTCGTTGGTCTATATTTTCTATATAACGCTTGATATGCCATTCGTAAAATCCTTTCTATATGTTTATCTGTATCTTATTTTATCATAGTTTTATCTATTTTATAGTGCAATCTAAGAACACTCGTGACTAAAGTCACGAGTGTTCTTAGATTGGCAAATGTTAGATAAATAATTTAATAATAAATGATAAATATAGTGCTTTAAATATATACAGATGTTATAATATTGATGAGAAAAAAACGTATGGAAGTTGTTAAAGGAAGAGCTATGTCTATTCAATACAGTATCATATCGTATGGTGTGTAAAGTATCATCGTGATGTCTTGAATGGACAGGTCGCAATCAAATTTAAAAGAGCTGCTGACTCAGATTTCAAAGGATAATGGTTTTCAAATTCTGGAAATGAATATGGAGGAGGATCATATCCATATGCTGATCAATTGTACGCCAAAAAGATTATATTCCAAATATTATAAAAGCTATGAAGGGTGTATCGGCCAGACTCTTAATGAAAGAATTTGAGGATGATCTAGGATCCAAGTTATGGGGTGGACATCTATGGAATCCTTCTTATTTTGTAGCTACAGTTTCTGAAAATACAGAAGAACAGATTATAGAGTATATAAGAAGTCAAAAAAGAAAATAGCGAATCAATAAGGAGAAATCATCATGGAAAAGGCATTCAAGTATCGTATCTATCCAAATAGAGAACAAAGAAAATTATTAGCCAAGACTTTTTGGCTGTACTCGTTTTGTATTTAATCATTACCTGGCAAAACGTAGGGATGCCTATGAAAAAGATGGAATCACATTAAGTTATTCGGCATGTGCTAAGGATCTAGTTTATTTAAAGAAAGAATATGAATGGCTTAAGGAAGTGGATTCTGTGGCTCTACAGTCAAGCGTAAAGAATCTGGATACGGCATATATCAATTTCTTTCGAAAAAAGGCGGAATATCCTAGATTCAAATCGAAGAAGACACATCGTTATTCGTATACAACGAAATATACGAATGGAAATATTGAACTGTTAGACAATAAGGTCAAGCTTCCTAAGATTGGTCTTGTGAAGATAAAGAAAAACACGAGCACTTAAAGGAAGACTATTGAGTGCAACTGTATCACAAGTGCCAAGTGGAAAGTATTATGTTTCATTATGTTATACGGATGTAGAAGAAGTCTTGTTTCCACTAACATATAATGAAACAGGTATAGATCTAGGTATCAAGGATTTTATCATATTGAGTAATGGAGAAAAGGTAGAGAATCCAAAATATCTGAAGAAGTCGATTGAGAAACTGAAAAAGCTACAGAAGCAAAGCAGTCACGAAAAACAAAAAGGACGGCTGCAACTGGATCAAAAACAGAATCAAAATCGCGAGACTTCATGAAAAGATAGCAAATCAAAGAATGGATTTTGTCAACAAACTATCTACTAGAATCATTAGAGAATATGACATTAGCTGTATAGAAGATTTAAAAGTCGACAACATGCTTAAAAACCACAATCTAGCCCAATCTATATCGGATGTATCCTGGTCAAAGTTTACCACACAGCTAGAATATAAAGCCGAGTGGTATGGAAAAGTAATCAAGAAAGTAGATACGTTCTATGCGAGCAGCCAAATCTGTCATTGTTGCGGATATAAGAATGAAGAAACAAAAGATTTAAATGTAAGAGATTGGACATGTCCAAAATGTCATTCAAATCATGACAGAGATGTAAATGCATCCATCAATATATTGGTGCAAGGCATATTAGCAAATTAGTTAAAATTAATAAGACAACCGCAGGAACTGCGGGGATAGCTTGGTAAGAAAGGTTTCAATAGAAACCTGTTCCCAAGAATCTCGTCACTTCAGGGATGAGATAGGACATGGTTCTAAAGTTACATATAATATGCAGTCCTCTAATCTCCATGTATTTAATTTCTTACATGCTTTTTGAATTGCCATAATTTCTGCGTGTGCAATGCTTTGTTGTAAAGTCTCACGCTTATTATATCCACGAGCAATAACTTTATCATCTTTCACAATGACACATCCAATTGGAACCTCATCATAGCTTTCTGCTTTTTTAGCCTGCTTGATAGCTTCCTTCATCCATTTCACATCATCCATACTCATATCCTCAAAAATAAAAAACTACTACACATGATGGAGCTTACTTAAGGTCGCTTCGTTCCCGACCTGACCTGATTCATAAGACATCATTGTAGTAGCTAAGTTATTATATCAAATCCATTTTCAATTCGCAATAGAAAAAAGTCTGTCAAAGACAGCTTTTAAGATTAACCAATTTTTTTTTACCACCCATGTAAGGTTGTAATACTTCTGGAATCAAGATTGATCCATCAGCCTGTAAATTGTTTTCTAAGAATGCAATCAACATTCTTGGTGGAGCAACACAAGTGTTGTTTAATGTATGCGCAAAGTACTTTTCTCCATTTTCACCCTTAACACGAATCTTTAAACGACGTGCCTGAGCATCTGTTAAGTTAGAGCAACTTCCAACTTCGAAGTATTTCTTTTTTGACGTGGAGACCACGCTTCAACATCCACTGATTTACATTTTAAATCTGCCAAATCACCTGAACAAGCATTCCAATGTACGTACTGGAATATCTAATGTTCTGAAGAATTCTACAGTATTCATATATAATTTTTTAAACCATTCCATACTTTCTTCTGGCTTACAAACAACGATCATTTCTTGTTTTTCAAATTGGTGAATACGATACACACCACGTTCTTCAATACCGTGAGCACCTTTTTTTCTTTACGGAAACAAGGTGAGTATGAAGTATAAGTATATGGAAGATCTTTTTCTTCAAGAATTGTATCCTTGAATTTACCAATCATAGAGTGTTCACTTGTACCAATTAAATACAAATCTTCACCTTCGATTTTATACATCATACCTTCCATTTCTGCAAATGACATTACTCCATCAACTACTGAACTACGAATCATATATGGTGGAATTACATAAGTAAATCCTTTTTTATCAATCATGAAATCACGAGCGTAATTTAAGATTGCTGAATGTAGACGAGCAATATCTCCCATTAAATAGTAGAATCCATTTCCAGCTACACGACGTGCTGCATCCAAATCAATACCACTTAAACGTTCCATGATTTCAGTGTGATAAGGAATTTCAAAATCAGGAACAACAGGTTCTCCAATATTTTTCTAATTCAACGTTTTCACTATCATCTTTTCCAATAGGAACACTATCATCAATGATATTTGGAATCTGCATCATTTTTCAGTAACAGACTCTCTTAATTTAATTTCTTTTTCTTCCAAAGTTGTTAACTCGTGAGCAATCTCAAAAGCAATTTGTTGCTTAATTTCTTGACTTCTTCTTTTTTTACCTTGGCCCATCAACTTACCAATTTCTTTAGAAATCTTTTTTACGATTAGCACGTAAATCATCCGCATGTTGTTGTGTTTGGCGAAGCTCTTTATCCTCCATTAACACTTCATTTACTAAAGGCAATTTGTAGTCTTGGAACTTTTTCTTAATGTTCTCTTTGACAATGTCCGGATTTTCACGGACAAATTTCATATCTAACATGATATCCTCCTCTGCATAAAAAAAGAGACACTCGCACCCATAAAGGGACGATGTCTCGCGTTGCCACCCTTTTACCATATATATACATATACGATCTCTTAACATGATAACGGTATGTACCGGATCAAACTACTAATTTCATTCAATCACTCTAAGGTGCTATTCAATTATTCATATCAGTATTTTCACCAGCCACCATACTGTCTCTAATTAATATATGGAATAATCTACTTATCCTTATCTTTGTTTTCAACACATTTATACCATTAATACAAAGCTAAAGTCAACCGCTTATTCTGTGAAATAGCCACATTAAATCGGATTTATCATATGATTCTACTTATCTACAAATCATATTTAATGTTACGACGATATAAAGTATCAAAATATAAGAAATCCATCTGTAATCCATTCCTATAAACAGTAAAACTAAATGAATAATAGTAAGCCTAGTAGAGAAAAGAAGGCAAAAATTCGTTTTGATGTTTCTGTATAATACAAATAATTATAAGCCAATTACAGATATCACAAAAAAAACACTACAGTACATAAAGAACCTATAATATTTTCATGACCAGAAATATAAATACATGCAGCGACAAAGATCATATATACGAAAGCAATTATATCTACAGTTCTATCTTGTCTACAACTTTCCATTTTGTATACATCAAAATTGCAGATTATATTTGCGACTTATTCATTCCACTGATTATTTTTCAACGCAAACAGTGAGAATTTGCATATCTATTATATTTACATTTTTCACTCTTTTTTTGTCTACAGACAAAGTGACTGTCGACAGTCTTTTTAAAATCTGATAGAATATCTGTGGCAGAAACGTACTTCATAAACCCAAAATAGTCGACGTTTCTGCCATTTATTATGCCAAAAATGATATAATTATAGAGGGTTTATGGAGGATATCACAATGGCTATGACTAACAGAAACAATGCAAAATTAGATTGCATGATTTACTATACATTAGATGAATTAGTACCACAGGATCATTTGGTTCGTAAGATGGAGGAAGCTCTTGATTTTCGGTTTATTTATCCGAAAGTTCAAAGATCTTTACAGTCGTCACGGCAGACCGAGTATCGATCCTGTGGTTCTTTTTAAAATGCTTATCATAAATATCGTGTTTGGAATCAATTCTATGCGCAAGACATGTCAGGAGATCGAAGTCAATTTGGCATATCGCTGGTTTCTTGGGTTGAGTATCGATGAGAAGATTCCAAACTTTTCTACATGGTCTCAGAACTATATTCGTAGATATAAAGATTCAACTATATTCCAGGAAATCTTTATGGAAATATTAGAACAGGCCGTTGATTATGGCTTTGTCGATTTCACAACGGTATTTGGAGACAGTACGCATCAGAAGGCAAACGCCAATAAAAGAAAAAGTGTCAAAAAAGAAGTAGAGATCCTCAAAAAGAAATACGAAGATGATCTGTTGGCTGAAATCAACGAGGATAGAGAATGTATAGGTAAAGAGTCCTTTGATTCAATGGTGCATACAGAATATGTACATGATGAGGAAACGGGTGAAGAAGTAAAAAAAACTTCAACTAAAACAATTACAGAAAGCACTATAGATCCAGAAAGTGGCTGCTTCCATAAAGGTGAGAAGGAGAAATGTTTTGCGTACTCGCATCAAACTTTCTGCGATAAGAATTCGTTCGTACTGGCAGTTACAACAGTTCCTGGAAATGTACATGATAGTGTTAGTTTTTTTGATGCCTATGAAGAATTGATCAATGGAAAATATGGATACCTGATAAAGAATGTTTCGTTAGATGCCGGATACATGACACCTGCAATATGCAGAGCCATTGTACAAAATGATCAGATTCCTTATATGCCATATAAAAGACCAATGACCAAAAAAAGGTTTCTTTAAAAAATACGAATATGTCTATGATGAAGAATACGACTGTTATCTATGTCCAAATGATAAGATCCTAATGTATACAACTACTACAAGAAATGGATACAGACAATATAAATCTGATCCAAAAGACTGCAAGGATTGTCCTCTTAGAAACAAATGTACAAAGAGTAAGAACATGACAAAAGTTATTGAACGTCACCTATGGGAAGAGTATAGAGAATATGCCGACGAGATCCGTCATACTATGGAATGGAAAGAAATTTATCCACAGAGAAAAAGAAACCATTGAACGAGTATTTTAAAGAAAACAATGGACTACGTTTCACAAGGTTAAAAGGCTTGAAGAAAACCAACAGAATGCTTGGTTGATTTTTTGCGTGTCATAATCTGAAGAAAATGTCCCTTTGGAGAGGAAAAAATAGAAGAAAACCATCGAAATCTTCTATATATCCTTCAAAATATACAAAAAAAGACAATTTCATTTCGAAAATTGCCTATATACAATAAAAAGCCTATGCCCTTACGAAAAGGTATAGGCTTTTTGTCAACAATCTGAAAGGAGTAAAATCATAATTTTACTCCTTGCATGCTTTATTCTTCTGTGTTTTCTTCTGATTCTGCTTCAGGCTCTTCATGATCTACCAATGTCATACGCGTTACTTTCGCATCTCCATTTAAGTTGATCAATCTTACACCTTGCGTATTTCTTCCGTAGATTCCTACATTCTCTAAAGCTACACGGATCATGATTCCATCACTCGCAACAATCATCGCATCTTCTTTACCAGTAACCGCACGCATACACATTAGCTTACCTGTCTTTTCTGTGATATTAATTGTGCTAACACCTTTTTACCACGAGAAGTCAAACGATAATCTTCGAACTTACTACGCTTACCATATCCATTTTCAGAAACAACAAGAACTGTGTCTCCTTCACTTGATAGTGCAAAGCACCTACAACTTCACTGCCATCACAATTGAATCCTAATACACCACTTGCACTACGTCCCATGATACGAACTTGATCTTCATTGAATCGAACAGACCTTTTACCATTTGATCCAGAGATAATTACTTCATCTTGTCCTGTAGTTAATTTCACAAAACGCAATTCATCATCTGGTTTTAAACTAATCGCAATCTTACCATTACGATTGATATTTTCAAATTCAGATACAGATGTACGTTTCACAATACCATTCTTTGTAACGAATAATAATGTTTCACTTTCATCATCCTTAGAACAGCTACAAGAACATTAACTTTTTCACCTTTTTCCAAAGTCATTAAATTCACAATTGGAATACCTTTTAGATGTTCTAGATCCACTTGGAACATTGTATCCTTTTAATCGATATACACGACCCTTATCTGTAAACAACAACAAGAAATCATGTGTCGACATCGAAATCATAGTATCGATAGAATCCTCTTCATTTAATGTCAATGATTTGATTCCACGACCACCGCGATTTTGAGCACGATATGTATCTACAAGCTGACGCTTAATATATCCAGACTCAGTTAATGTGATAATTACATCTTCCACTGGAATTAAGTCTTCATCTTCCATATCAACAGAAGCATCACTAATTTCAGTTCTTCTTTCATCACCATATTTCTGATCAATTTCAGTTAAATCATCACGAATGATTTGAAGAACACGATCATGATTTGCCAAGATATCCTTCAAATCTTCAATTGTCAATAATAATTGTTGATATTCATTTTCAATCTTATCTCGTTCCAATCCAGATAATCTTCTTAACTGCATTGCCAAGATAGCTTTAGCTTGAATCATACTCAATCCAAACGCATCACATAAATCTTGAGATAAACCGGCCTCATCTTTTTTTAGAACTACGAATCATATGAATAACTTCATCGATATGATCCATCGCAATTCGTAAACCTTCTAAGATATGTGCACGATCCTGTGCCTTCTTTAACTCAAACTGTGTTTTTTCTTACAACTACATCAACCTGATGATCAATATAATCATGAATAATATCTTTTAAAGGCAATTGTTTAGGACGACCATTTTCAAGTGCCAACATATTGATACCAAATGAAGTTTGAAGTGGTGTTAATCTAAACAACTGATTTAAAATTACTTCTTCCTGCGCATCCTTCTTTAGCTCCATTACAATACGAATACCTTCACGGTTACTTTCATCGTTTAAATAAGTAACACCTTGAATTGCTTTTATCACGAATTAAAGAAGCCATTTTAGTAATTAAGTTTGCCTTATTGACCTGATAAGGAATTTCATAGAAAATAATCTGTTTCTTTCCGTTTGATAATTCTTCGACACGATACTTAGAACGAATCATAATGGATCCACGTCCTGTTTCAAATGCTTGACGAATACCTTTACGACCCAAAATGATTCCTCCAGTAGGGAAGTCTGGTCCTTTAATTACTTCCATTAATTGAGGAACTGTAATATCCGGATCATCCATTACCGCAAAAATGGCTTGAATTGTTTCTGATAAATTATGAGGTGGAATATTTGTTGCCATACCAACCGCAATACCCACAAAGCACCATTGATCAACAAGTTTGGAATACGACTAGGCAAAGACAACCGGTTCGCTTTCTTCTCCATCATAGTTTGGAATAAAATCAACCGTATCCTTTTTGAATATCACGCAAAGCATCTCCATAGAGATTTTTTTGACATACGAGCTTCCGTATAACGCATTGCCGCAGCTCCATCTCCATCTAGAGAACCAAAGTTTCCATGACCATCCACTAATGGATATCGATAAGAGAAATCCTGGGCCATACGAACCATCGCATCATATACAGTTTGTATCCCCATGAGGGTGATACTTACCAATAACTTCACCAACAATACGTGCACTCTTTTTTTATGTGCAACACCTGAAGTAATTCCCAATTGATTCATCGCATGCAAAATACGACGATGAACTGGTTTCATACCATCACGAACATCTGGTAATGCACGTGAAACAATAACAGACATTGAATAATCTAGAAAGGCTGTACGCATTTCTTTGGATATTTCAACATCTTCTACATAGTCATATCGCTTATTTTCTTCTTCCATAAGGACCTCCTACTAGTAATCCAAATTAGCGTATACGAGCATTTTCCTGAATATATTCACGCCGAGGCTCTACATCCTCACCCATCAACATATCAAATACACTGTCCGCTTCCATCGCATCATCAATTGTGACACGTTTCAATACTCTATGATGTGGATCCATCGTTGTTTCCCACAACTGTTCTGCATCCATTTCCCCTAAACCTTTATAACGCCGAACTTTGTACCCATCTTTAAATTCTTCGCGCAACTGATCCATTTCCTGTTCCTTATACGCATAGGCAATCTTTTTTTCCTTTTTGCACCTTATATAAAGGAGGTTGTGCAATATAAACATATCCACCTTCAATAACAGGTTTCATAAAACGATATAAGAAAGTCAACATCAATGTACAAATATGACTACCATCGACATCGGCATCGGTCATAATAACAATTTTGTGATAACGTAATTTCGTTACATCTACATCTTCTTGAATTCCACATCCAAAAGCAGTAATCATACTACGAATTTCCTGGTTTTCAAAAAATACGATGCGTTCTAGCTTTTTCAACATTTAAAATCTTACCACGCAAAGGTAAAATAGCTTGTGTTTTCGCGTCACGACCTTGTTTCGCGCCCCCGGCAGAATCACCTTCGACGATATAAATTTCACATTCACTTGCATCTTTACTTGAACAATCCGTTAATTTACCTGGTAATGAACTAATTCCATCAATGCAGATTTACGACGTGTTAATTCACGAGCTTTTTTTGCTGCAATTCTTGCCTTGCTGGCAATTTCTGCCTTTTCTACAATAGCCTTGGCAATATCTGGATTTTCTAAGAAGAAACGATTGATCTGTTCACCCGCAATATTTGAAACAATCTTACGAACTTCACTATTTCCTAATTTTGTCTTTGTCTGTCCTTCATACTGAGGATCCGGGTGCTTAACAGAAATAATCGCAACCAATCCCTCTTTAACGTCATCCTGAGATAAACTCTCATCCTTTTTGATCATATTATTATTTTTCGCATAGGCATTAATACAACGAGTCAAAGCCATTCTGAAACCATCTTCGTGATATCCACCTTCATGCGTATGAATATTATTACAGAAAGAATAAATACTAGATTGATAGCCATCGTTATATTGCAAAGCAACTTCTGCAAGAATACCATCCTGCAATCCCTCTACATAAATGACTTTGTCACTGATTGTACTCTTATTCTTATTTAAGAATTGTACATACTCAATAATTCCACCCTCATATTTATAGTCATTACTTGGACCATCTGATGTTCTTTTATCAGTTAAAGTTAAACGTATATCCTTATTTAAAAAGGCAAGCTGACGCAGACGAGAATTCAACGTTTCATAATCATAAACTGTTGTATCCTTAAAAATCGTTGGATCTGCTTTTAAAACGAACTAAAGTACCTGTTTCTTCTGTTGTACCAATAATTTTTAAAGGCTCCACCGCATGTCCACCATTTTCAAAACGAATAAAATAAATTTTACCATCCTGATAAACAGTAACCTCTAACCATTCACTCAACGCATTAACGACACTGGCACCAACACCATGCAAACCTCCAGAAACCTTATAAGCACCTCCACCAAATTTTCCACCTGCATGTAATACCGTCATAATTGTTTCTACTGCGCTAATCCCTGTCTTTTCATGAATTCCAACTGGCATACCACGACCATTATCACGTACCGCAATAATATCCTCTGGCTCAATTGTCACATCAATTCGATTCGCAAAACCAGCCAAGGCCTCATCAATACCATTGTCTACAATTTCCCAAACTAGATGGTGAAGTCCACGTACAGAAGTGGAACCAATATACATACCTGGTCTCAAACGAACCGCTTCTAACCCTTCTAACACCTGAATATCATCCGCGTATACGAATGTTCTACTTGTGTAGCTTGTGTTTCTAATTCTTCAAATTCAAGAATCTCTTTTTGTAATTCATCCTGACTCATTTGTAGACCTCCTTGATTCTCCCTTGTTCTATATCATAGAATCGAACTTCACGATTCCAATGCATATTCAATCGTTCTGTTGTTGTTATAAAAATCTGCATATCATTAGGAAGCTTTTCAATTAATTGTCGCTTTCTAAGATTATCCAGTTCACTAAATACGTCATCCAATAATAAAATTGGATATTGCCCACTCTTTTCATAAATAATTTGGGCTAAACCCAATTTAAGTGCCAATACAAAACTTCTTTTTCTGCCCCTGACTAGCCACTTCACATACAGGTTTTCCATTCAATTCAAATAAGATATCATCCCTATGAATTCCAATCAAAGTCTGATGATATTTTTTTTCTTTTTCAAAACCTTGGCATAAGCTTCCTTCATATCTCCATCCAAATCAATAAACGTTATATACTTAGCATCTATATATTCTTTTTCATTTGAAAAGAATGGATATAGCTCACGCGCTTTTATCATCAAAGAATTCAAAAATTCATTTCTTTGTTTCATAATGATTTTTTGAACATCTATCATCTGATCCAAATAAATTTGAACTAAACACTCATCCACTTTACTCTGTTTCAAAGCTTGATTTCTCTGCTTTAAATATTTTTTGATACGAAGATAACGTAACCGTATACGTTTTTGACAATTTCATTAACTCCATATCAATAAATCGTCTTCGATTTTTTGGAGATGAAGTAAATAAAGATAAATCGTCTGGACAAAATAAGATCGCATTTTCAATTCCAATAAAATCCGAATACTTCTTAACTGGATTTTGAAAACGAAACAAATGCTTTTTTGATGATCCACAATCACTTTCAATTCTTCTTTTCTGTGATTAGACTCCACCGCTGCCTGAACACAAAATTCATTGCACCCATGCATGATCATACTGTCCAATTGATTTGTTCGAAACGAACGCAAATGACTTAAAAATAAATAGCTTCAATTAAGTTCGTTTTTCCCTGTGCGTTTTTTTCCATATAAAAAAATGAATGCATTTTGGTGTAAAAGAAAAAAGACATGGTTTCATAATTACGGAAATGAAAACATGTCAGTTTTTTCAACATTCATTTCACTTCAATCCTTATTCCATTAGTTTCTACAATATCTCCATGGTAGATCTTTTTTCCACGACGATTTTCATTAACGCCGTTGACTAATACTTCCATGTTTGCTAAATATTCCTTGGCCTGTCCACCACTATAGACAACATCGCAAGCTTTCAAAGAATTGTGCTAATGTAATATACTCATCTTTAAGTTCAAATTCCATGAAAATACCTCTTTTCGCACTATAATTATATCATAAAACGACATAAATAGCTATGCGTACAGAGATACCGATATAAAAAAGAAACCGTTTAAAACGAGTTTAAACGGCATTTTCTTTAATCATAACTACGAATTGGCACTAAAATCATTAAGACTGAAGCATCTTCCGGATTTGATACCTTGATAGGCTTCATAAATCCAGAAAATTCAATTAATACTTTTTCGCATCCCAATGCCTTGATCGCATCCAACATATATGTACCATTACATGTCAATGAAATATCTTCTCCTTCATATTCACACTTAGTCAATACTTCATCAGAGTTTCCAATTTCACTTGAATACGTCTTAACATGAGTTTCTGCAGTTGAACATTCCAATTTTATTAAATGTACTTTATCATTACGAATGAAGTTAGTACGATCAATTGTACCTGCAATTTCATATGAATCCACCAACATCTTAGATACACAACTTGTAGGAATAATTCTTTGTACATCTGGGAAAGTTCCATCAATCAAACGAGTTTGGATAATTGTTTTATCAAATACAAACTGTGCTTTTTTAGAATCTGCATAAATATCGATTGTATCATCATCCGAAACAGAACGAACAACCTCAGTTAAAGATTTACTAGGAATTGTGATATTAAAATCTTGACTTGAATTCAATTCAATTGTTTTTCTAGCTAAACGATATGAGTCTGTTCCAGAACAATACAACATATTACCTTGTGAATTGAAGTTTACTCCTGTTAATACTGGACGTTGATCTTTATCGCTGCACGCAAATGCAGTTTGAGAAACAATAGATTTTAAATCTTTTGCCTTCAATACAAAATGATGATTAGGTTGTGTAAAATCAATATCAGGATATTCATTAGAACGAATACCATTTAAATTAAATTGACCATTATCACTAGAAATACGAACTAAAGAGTAGTCAATTACTTCAATTTCAATATTTTTACAATCCAACTTACGAACAATTTCTAACAAATACTTAGAATCAATAATAATAGATCCTTCTTCTTCAATATCTAAATTATTCAATTCACCAGGAACAATTACAGTACGAATGGATATATTTGAATCACTACCAGTTAAAATCATTGAACCATCTTTTAAATCAATACAAATACCTGATAGTGCAGGCAATGGAGAAAAAGACACTAATAGCTCTAGAAACAATAGATAGCTTGTCATAAAAAAATATTTTCGATCAATAGAAAAATGCATAAAATCCTCCTTTTATTAATATATTTATATATAAATTATAATATAAGGGACTGTATAAGTGTGTAAAAATTGCACAGACCCTTTAAAATACCTACTCTATGCTAATTTTTAGGGTGTGGATTCCATGAGGAATACAGTGTATAAATTAAGAATCCAAAGTGCTACGAATTTTTTCAACAAAGCTGTTTTAAAAGCTTCATCTTTTTGAATCAATTTCTTAGCACGCTCATACGAACTAGAGATTGTAGTATGGTCTCTACCACCTAATTCTTGACCGATAGATACATAAGATTTATGAAGCAAGTCTCTGGATAAATAAACACAAATATGACGTGCATTTGCGATAAATTTTTGACGACATTTTCCTCTAAATCTTTATAAGAAAGGCCATAGAAGCGAACAGACTTTTTTAATCTTTTTGATTGTCAATTCATCCGATTGCGATACAATAGGCTCTTTAATAAGCACTTTACGCGCAAAATCCATGTCAATTACATCTGGATTGAATAAAGTTGCATTAAAAATTAAGCGATTTAAAGTACCTTCTAGATTTCTGACGTCATTTGAATATTTACCCAGCCAAATAATCAATAACATCTTCACTCATGTTTACACTTTCTTCACGTCCCTCGATTTTTTTTTTCTTTAAAATTGCTTTACTTGTTTCAAATTCCGGTTTAGAAATACTGATTGTAAGCCCAGAAACAAAGCGTGAAATTAAACGAGACTGTAATCCACTAATTTCACTAGGATGCATATCACTTGTGATAATAATCTGTGTGTTCTTTTGAATCAACTGATTATAGACAGTGAAGAAGATTTCCTGACTGCTAGAATGTTCTTTGCAAATTTTGAATATCATCAATCAAAAAATAATCACAATCTAAAAGTTGTTCTTTACTCTTTCTACAGTATTGCCATGAACATTTTTGGTTTTCATAGCTTCAATCAATAAAGAAACTAAATCACCACTATACATGTAGATGACTTTACATTCAGGATGTTCCTTAGCTAGATAATTTCCCATCGCATGTAGTAAATGGGTTTTACCTAAGCCAGAATTACCATATAACATAAGTGGATTAAAAAGATGTGAAGTCGTTTGTGTACAACAAGCTAAACATGCGGCATAAGCCTCCGCATTAGAATTACCTTCGACAAAATTTTCAAATGTATAAGAAGGATTGAATTTATTTTCTAATAAAACATTCGTTCTTTGTTTGACAACCTCTTCAGGCATCATTTTTTCCATTTCTCTTTGGTGAATAAACTGAATTGTTAATGTATCGCCCCATACCTCACTTAAAGTGGATTCAAACAGTTCTTTTTCTTTCTGTTTCTTTAAAATACTAAAAGTGATTGTAGAACGATAGGCTACATAAGCTATATTATCCCTATTTTAAATAGAGTTGTTTTTGAAATCCATGAATTGAATGTATGACTATCAAAATAGTTGGATTCTTGTATCTTTTTGTAAAGTTTCATTCCATATCGATGTATAAGACATGGTAGACATAGTAAAACCTCCTTGCAGTATTACTATTATACACGATTTTTACACTTATCCCCATTTATTCTTTTGGGATAAATCTTTTTTCCCAATGTGGACTTATGTGCAAAAAAAAAAATGAACAAAATCGGGATAACTCACTTTATATTCATATTAAATACATAGCGAATTATTGATAAACAAAGGCTCTCAATGACTTTTTCCCAAGTTATACAGAGCATGGATTTAGAATGTCTTTATCCACTGTATAACTTATGATTTTATATACATTTTATATGTATATTTTGAATTAAAATAAAATAGAATGCAGATCCATATATATAATATGTGGATAATATATAGACCATTTTGTGTAAAACTAATAAAATGTTATAATGAAGTGTAGGAATATAAAGGGGTATAAAAGTATATGTATATTTTTAAATCGAATATAAATCAAAAAAAGAATACGATCACTTTGTAGAAAATCATCCTAGTTGTAGTTTGCTTCAAAGCTACAAATGGGCAAATATAAAAAATAATTGGAACTCCATTTATACAGGGGTTTATGAAAAGGATACATTAGTAGCCGCCGGGTTGGTATTGATTCGTCCATTACCACTTTCTTTTTCTATGTTTTATTTGCCTAGAGGACCAATTTTAGATTATAAAAATAAAGAGTTATTGAATTTTTACTTTACAGAATTAAAGAAAATTGCCAAAAAAAGAACATTGTTTATTTATTAAATTTGATCCAAGTATTTTAATTTCAAGCTTCCACTTAGACGAAGAAAGAAAAAGAATTTAATTATAAGGAAGAGTTTGAAAATATTAAATCATGTAAAGCCATTCATTATGTATTCAATAAAGATTTTGATACAACCATTCAACCAAGATACAATAGGTAGAGTATGCGGATGATTTTGGAATGGACAATTTATCTAAAAAAGGGAAAAAGAACATTAAAATTGCTCAGAAACAAAATTTAGATATTCAATTTGGACACAAAGAATTATTGGAAGACTTTGATAAAGTCATGAAATGTACAGAGGAAAGAAAAAGGAATTTCTTTACGAACAAAAGAGTATTATGAATTACTTCTAGATACATATGCAGATGATGCATTTATCACTTTAGCCTATTTCCATATCCGCGATATGGTAAAAGAGACAAAAAAAAAGAAAGATATGAACAGTGTTTACTAGATTTAGAGAGTTGTCCAGAGAACGCAAAAGAAGAAACGTTTTACCTTGGAAGAATTAAAAGACTCATTAGAGAAGAAAATCAGTAAATATGAAGAAGATGTGAAAACATATGGTGAAACAGTCTGTGTTTGTGGAACACTAACCGTAAAATATGGACATACATCAGAAATTTTATATGCAGGAATGAATGAAGATTTTAAACGTTTGATGGGCCCCTATTTAACTTGGTATAAAACAATGGAAAAATGTTTTGAACTTGGATGTAAAACAAGTAATATGGGTGGAATTGAAGGAACTCTTAAGGGAGGACTTGTTGATTTTAAAGAAATATATCATCCTAGAATCAATGAATACATTGGTGAATTTGATATTCCGGTTAATTCAATATTGTATAATGTTGCATTTAAATTTTATAAGAAGATTAAGGAAAGAAACGCAAAACACAAATAATTTAAGCATGATCTAAGTACGACCATCTATTATATCCAAGTAAGGATGGAATTTGATATGTCGTATTTATTTTTTTAAGAGATAAACCGTGAAGAATTTGATGAATTTGTAGAAAAGCATGAATATTGTAATTAACCACAAAGATATAACTGAGCAAAAGTAAAAAGTAATTGGGATCATATGTATACAGGTGTGTATAAAGACAATGTATTAGTCGCAACAGGTTTAATATTGATAAAAAAGATTGCCATTATCATTTTGTATGTACTATTTACCCAGAGGTCCTATGATGGATTATAAGGATAACGTGCTTGTTCAATATTATTTTGATCAATAAAAAAGGTCGCAAAAAAAAAGATCATTGTATCTTTATTAAATTTGATCCAGCTATTCATGTTAATGATTATGATTCAAAATCATATAATACAAATCGATATGAATATACAGATACATATTTAAAAATATTCAAAAGTCTGTAAAGCTATACATCATGGCTATACAATGAGTATTGCGGATACAGTACAGGCTAGATTTCAATCGAACGTATATTCATATGAAAATATAGAGAAAACATTGCCAAAAAACATACGAAACGTTTAATTAAGGATTCATAGCGTAGAAATGTTCAAATTATTCATGGACAAGGTGAATTGCTAGATGAATTCAAGCCGACTTGTAGAATTGACGGAATCAAGAAAAGGCGTTGCGTTAAGAGATAAAGAATATTTCAAGACATTATTAGAAAATTGTCCTGAAGGAAGCGTCATCTTTTTAGCGACTTGTAACGTATATCAATTAGATAAAGAGGCAAAGGAAAAGAAGGTAAAGTGAAAAAGAAATGCCGCAACATCTGAAAATGCTAAAAAGAAATTGCATCGTTTAGAAGATTAATTGCAAAGTGTAAATAAAGATATTAATGAATATAAGAAATTGTTTGATGAATTTGGTCAAGAAGATAAAGAGATTGCGATTGCAGGAATACTTAGTATTCAATATGGAAATACTTGTGAAATGTTGTATGCAGGAATGGACGAAAGATTCGAAAAAAAAAATTTATGCCTCAATATAAAGAATACGTTGAAAACTTTAACTGGGCATTTGATAGAGGATGTTTATGGAGTAATATGGGTGGTGTAGAAGGATCTTTAGATGATGGATTGACAAAATTTAAAGATAACTTTAATCCAACTATAAATGAAATGATAGGAGAATTTGATATACCGGTTTATCCATTTATGTAGCGTTTAACTCAAAAAGCGTATGAAATACTTAAAAGTAAGCATAAGTAATAATTATTTTATTGACAATCATTTTAATTTATGTTTATAATGTTTGAGCAATCTTATTTGAAAATTTAGAAGAAGAAGACTGAGGGGTGTAATCAAGATGAAAAGAACATATCAGCCAAGTAAGAGAAAACACCAAAAAGTTCATGGCTTCCGTGCTCGTATGGCAACTGTTGGTGGACGTAACGTTCTTTCTAGAAGAAGAGCGAAAGGCAGAAAGGTTTTATCCGCATAGAAATCACCTGCTAGGTGATTTTTTTTGTCTGGATAGGGAAATAACATGAAAAAAAGAATTTCGTGTATTAAAAACTATGAGTTTTCTTCCATCATCCAGAATCGACAATTTGTTAAGTCGTCGTCTTTTGTTTGTTATTTTCAAAAACGTAAACTAGACCATGCAAGAGTCGGAATCAGTGTTGGCAAAAAATTAGGAAATGCGGTCTGTCGAAATAAAGTGAAAAGACAGCTTCGTAGTATAGTAGATGATATTTTTACATTTGAAGAGGGATATGATCTTATTATTATAGTCCGACCTGCCTACGCAAATAAATTGTTTGAAGAAAATAAAAATGAAATGAAAGAAAATCAAAATCGGATAAATAAAAGATTTTTGAAGAAGTAGAGGAATAAAAAATGAAACAATTTTTTGCAGAAAAAAGCAAAATTGGTCTTTCTATGTATGTTGGTATTATTAACATGTACGGCTTGTGCAAATCCAAGAGGTAGAGATGGAAAAACATTAGCAGACCAAATTATTGCAAGTGAAGAAACAACAATTGATGCAAGTCAAATCAATTACAAAGACATTTCTGATAAAGAATTAAAGAAAGAAATTAAAAAGAATATTAAAGATGGACAATATACAATTCAACCAACAACTTTTAAAGAATCTATGTCAAAAGGATGGTTCGAAGGTTTAATTGTTTGGCCAATTGCACAAATTATCAACTTAATTTCAGCAAAAACAGATGCCGGTGTAGGTATTATTTTAACAACATTGTTAATTCAGGTGCTTGTATTTTTATTTACACGTAAATCACAAATGTCTACACAAAGAATGCAGGAAATTCAACCTGAAATTCAAAAGATTCAAAATAAATATAAAGATAAAACAGATGAGCGTTCTAAAATGCAGATGGCTCAAGAAATGCAGAATATTTATCAAAAATACGATATTCACCCATTTGGTTCAATGTTAATTACTTTCATCCAGCTGCCAATCATGATGGGTATGTATTATGCAACAATGCGTTCAGTAAGTGTTGTTATCGGAAGCTTTATGGGTATTTCTTTAGCGGGTACTCCACTTGATGGATTTAAAGCACTCGATATCGCATATATCTCAATTTATGTGTTGATGGTGATCTTCTATATTGTATCAATGAAATTACCTCAATGGTTAAAGAAATGGCAAGATAAGAAAGATAATGTTAAAGTTAAAAAATATGCACAGGAAGAAACAAATCCTATGGCTAACAAAGCATGAACATGTCAATGTATTTCATGACAACAATGATTTGTATTATGTATATTTCATGGCCAATGGCGATGTCATTCTATTGGTTAGTATCAAGTGTAATTCGTGTATGTCAATCATTGATCCTACACAAAGTTATGAACAAAAAGTAGGTATAACATATGGAATTCGCTAAATTTACTGGAAAAAACTTTAGATGAAGCTTTAGCAGCTGCTTGCAATGCTAAAGGATGTACAAAAGAAGAACTTCATTATGAAGTTACAGAAGAAAAAAGTGGTTTTTTAGGAATCGGAAAAACAATTGAAATTGAAGCATATTGCCCAAAAGATATTGAAGATTTCATTAAGTCATATATTCAAACATATTTTGACAATGCAGAATTAGATGGAACTGTTGAAATTGAAAATGATCATGGTTTTTATCGTATTACTGTAAACACAAAAAACAATGCGATTATGATTGGTAAAGCGGGTAAGTCTTTACAAGCATTCAATCGTTTAGTTAAAGCCGCAGTAAGTGCAAAGCATTCAAAAAGCGTATCGGACTTTTTAATCGATGTGAATGGTTATAAGGAAGAAAGATACGAAAAAAATCTGTAAAATGGCAGTTCGCGTCGCAAAAGATGTACGTCGTACAAAAGTAGATGCAGTATTAGATCCAATGCCAGCCGATGAAAGAAAGGCAATTCACAATGCTTTAGCAGGAATGAACGATATTTCTACTAAGAGTGAAGGTGAAGGCGAAGGACGTCGTTTACACATTTTGTATACACCAGGAAAAGATGAAGAATAACGGGATAATCCCGTTATTTTTTTTGAAGGAGGGCTTCATGAAAATTATTATTGGATTAGGGAATATTGGTAGAGAATATGAAAATACGCGTCATAATGCAGGCTTTATGGCGATTGATAAATTGGCACAAATGCTAGAAATGGATTTTAATCAGGAAAAGTTTTTTCGGCTTATTTTGCGAAAAAGAAAATTGATGGAGAAGACATAATTTTATTAAAACCAACCACATATATGAATAATAGTGGTATCGCATTAAGACAATGCATGGATTTCTATAAAGTGCCTTCTGAAGATATCCTTGTATTATATGATGATATGGATATGCCTGTTGGAAAACTTCGTTTGCGTCAAAAGGTAGTGCTGGTGGTCATAACGGAATCAAGAGTATTATTTCTCATATTGGCACACAGGAATTTGATCGTATTCGCATAGGAATTGGTAAAGATAAATTAATTCCAGTTGTAGACTGGGTACTGGGTAAATTCCCTCAAGAACAACAAGAGGATTTAAATCATGCTTTAGAACAAGCCGCGAAAGCAGACTAAATTTTCAATAAAACACTCTTTTAGTGACACAATGAATAGGTATAATAAGAAGTAGAAGGTGATATTTTTTGAAAGATACAATATTAAATAAATTACAGTCCAATCCAGTAGCTCAACAAATGCTTCAATTTGGCAATAATATTGGTAACTTATTTCCAAATGAAGAAGCTTTATGTATGGCCAGTGCTTTTATGCAGGATCAACAAACACGAATTGTAGTTAAGAAAAATCGTTATGAAGCGCAACAACTCTATCAAAGATTGAAACCACTTATCAATGATACATTATTATTTGTGATGGAAGAATCTTTGCGTGTACAAGCCATCGCTTCAAGTCCAGAAGATAAACAAGAACAACTCTATGTATTAACTCAGCTTGTGAAAGAAGATAAGCCACGTATTATCATATGTAATACGGCGGCCTTTTTACGTTACTTACCCGATAAAGAATTATTTAAAAGTCTTTGTTACAAATTTGAAGTAGATCAAGAAATTACGATGGCAGAATTGAAACAAAAACTAAATCGTGCCGGCTATACAAAGGTCAATTATGTAGATCGTCCATGTACATACGCAAGTCGTGGAGGAATTGTCGATGTATATTGCCTTGAATATGAACATCCAATTCGTATTGAATTTTTTGATACAGTGATTGAATCCATTCGTTTATTTCATGAAGAAACTCAACGAACAATTCAAACAATAGATTCTGTATTGATTAATCCAGCTACAGATTTATTGTTTACAGATGATCAGATTGAGTATCTTCAAAAAGAAATTGATTCTGAATTAGAAAAACAACAGGCAAAATTAATTCAAGATGATTATGACTTCTTATTAGATTATATTGAAAAAGATAAGATTTCTATAGAAAACTATAATATTGATCCACATTTGTATATTTATTTTAGTTATTTAAATGCCAATAAATTAACTGACTATGTCAATGGACACATTATTTTCTCAAGTCAGGAAGAAGTGGAAAGTGGATATAAAAAATTGAATGAGGAAACGATATCTTTTATTCAGGAAATGGTTGAATCGCATCAATATTTACCTAAGTATTGTATGTTCCATGACATACTTACATTTGAAAAAGAACATACGATTCAGATGTTCCATGATTTCTTAGATTTTAAACATCCAATCTTCTCAAATATAGAGACATTAGAACAATCAGATCAACCATTGATTCAAATTCTAGAGAATCTAAAAGGGGGAAAATATCTATATTTCTTTGGATGAGGAACATACAAAAAAAAGTGCAGGAAGCCTTAAAAGCTTATTCAATTCATAGGAATATCACATTTATTAAAGATGACTTTTATGAAGGATTTACATATGAAGATATTTCTGTTTATACACAACAGGAATTATTTCATCATCCTAGTCAAATTAAGCGTTATCAGAAAACATTTAAGCAAGGTCAGATTTTTACAGAATATTCTTGAACTAGAACCAAACGATTATGTTGTACATGAACAATATGGTATTACCAATATGTTGGAATTACAACGCGAAAAATAAAAGGAAAGACATTAGATTATTTACATGTTTTATACAATGGAGGCGATGAATTATTTGTCCCATTATCACAATTTCAGTTGGTAAGAAAATATGTGTCCAAAGAAGGTGTGGGCATCAAATTATCGCAATTGGGTTCTAAACAAATGGAAAAAGACGAAGGAAAAGGTTTCTAAAAAAGGTTGAAGAAATTGCGTCTCGATTAGTTGAGTTATATGCGAAGCGAAATGAAGATATTGGTTTTGCGTTCAGTAAAGATGATGAGCTACAAAGAGAATTTGAAGAAGCCTTTGAATATGAGGCAACACCATATCAAATGAAAGCTACAGAAGAAATCAAACGAGAAATGGAAAAGCCAAAACCAATGGATCACTTATTATGTGGAGATGTAGGGTTTGGTAAGACAGAAGTAGCTATGCGTGCTTTGCATTCAAGGCTATTTCAAATAATAAACAAGTAGCTTTACTGTGCCCAACTACAATTTTATCTATGCAACATTATCAGACGTTTATAAAGCGTTTTGAAAATGTAGGTGCTAATATTCGCGTAGTGAATCGTTTTGTGCCAACAAAAGAAATGAGTCAGATTAAAAAAGAATTGGCGGACGGGCAAGTTGATATTATTATTGGTACACATAAATTATTGAATAAATCTTTTCAATATAAAAGCTTAGGGTTTATTGATTATTGATGAGGAGCAGCGATTTGGGGTTGAGCACAAAGAAAAAATTAAAGAGATGAAAAACACAATCGACGTTTTATCTTTAAGTGCAACACCAATTCCTAGAACTTTACAGATGTCTTTGATTGGGGTACGTACGATTTCACAATTGAATACACCACCATTACATCGTCATCCAATTCAAACGTATGTGATGGAAAACAAAAAAGAGTGTCGTGAAAGAAATCATTCAAAGAGAATTATCTCGTGGAGGACAAGTTTTTTATTTGTATAACCACGTATCGAATATCTATTCTGTAGCTAAAAATATTCAAAATATGTTCCCTGATGCCAAAGTAGCAGTGGCACATGGACGTATGGATAAGAATGATATTGAGCAGACGATGATTGATTTTGAACAAGATAAATATCAAATTTTAGTTTGTACAACAATTATTGAAACTGGACTAGATATTGCGAATGCGAATACGATGATCATTGATGATGCCGATCGTTTTGGATTGTCTCAACTTTATCAGATTCGAGGTCGTGTGGGGCGTCGTGAAAAAATCGCATATTGTTATTTATTGGTACAGCCACAAAAAAGAATTAACAGAACAGGCACATAAAAAGGTTAAAAGCCATTAAAGAATTTACATCTTTAGGCAGTGGATATAAAGTGGCTATGCGAGATTTAACAATTCGTGGAGCCGGAGACATGCTTGGGCCGCAACAAGCAGGATTTATTGATGATGTTGGTTTGGATTTATATCTTGAAATGTTGGCAAGTGCCATTAAGGAAAAAGCAAGGCAAGCCAATTGAGAATAAAAAGAATGATAAAGTGGCTCAAGTTCAAGCTATCGGGATATATACCTAAAAAAATTCACAGATAATGATGGAGATAAATTAGAAATCTATCAACACATTAAGAAAACAGAGAGTCTTACTGAATTGATTGAATATGAAAAACGTGTTGAAGACTTATTTGGGCATATTCCAAATGAAGTAAAACAATTGTTTGAACAGAAAAAACTGGATTTCTTTGTCAATCGAGAAGGTGTTGAATCATTAAAAGAAACAGATGACGTCGTTACAATCACAATGAGTCTTTGAATGGTCAAAGAATTGTGATGGTGTCAAATTATTTGGAGCTATCAATGATATTAGTCGAAAGATCAATTTGAAATTAGAGAGTGGAAAAATTAAGATCATGATTTCTAAAAGATTAAAAAACATATTGAATTGTTGATGCAGGTTATTGATAAATTAGAAGGAGAGTTTTGATGCGATTAGATAAATATTTAAAAAACACAGACGAACCTTAAAAAGAAGAGAAGCTGCTAAAGAATTAGCTTTACAAGGACGTATCTGGGTCAATGAACGAGTGGCAAAACCAAGTACAGAATTAAAAATAGGTGATACAATTCGTATTCGTTTTGGAGCAAGACTTCTTGAAATTCGTGTATTAGATATTCAAAAACAAGTTTCGAAACAAAATGCCCAACTGTTGTTTGAAATTATACACGAAGAAAGAATCGAAGATGAACAAGCTTAATGTTGTGTGCGGAGCTCTTATCATAGATGGAAAAGTGATGATTGCCCAAAGAAATTATGGTTCAAGCAAAGGTTTCTTTGAATTTCCTGGTGGAAAAGTTGAGAAAAGTGAAACAAAAGAAGAGGCATTAATTCGGGAATGGAAAGAAGAATGTGATATTGACATTCACAATGTGCAATATTTAGCTTCTAGCGTGGATTATCAAGATGGATATGAAATTCACTTAACTTGTTTCACATGTACTTCTAATGAAAAACCAACAAAATTAAGTGTGCATTCAGAATATATTTGGACAACTCCAGATCATATATATGACTATAACTTCTTTAAATCTGATAAAATGCTTGTAGAAGCATTAAAGGGGGTATGGCCATGTTTAACAAAACCAATGAAACCAAAGTATTAAGAGATCCTGTGCATGGATATATTCATGTGAAGTATCAAGTGATATGGGATTGTATCAACGCAAAAGAATTTCAAAGATTGCATCGCATCCATCAATTGGGTGGGGATTTTCAAATCTATCATACGGCGGAGCATTCCCGGTTTTCTCATAGTTTAGGTGTATATGAAATCACAAGACGGATGTGTGAAGAAGTGGATTCAATTGCGGCTACTTTAAGTGAATATGAAAAAATTCAGGTTTTATGTGTCTTTGCTCTGTTGCATGATTTAGGACATGGACCATTTTCTCACTTCTTTGAAACACTTCACAAGAAACATCATGAACAAATGACTTGTGATTTAATTTTGGATCCAGAAACAGAAATTCATAAAGCACTAATTAAAGAGGATGAGGCTCTTCCACAAAATATTGTGTTGATTCTAACACATCAACATGCAAAACCAATGATGTATCAAATGATTAGTTCACAACTGGATGCGGATCGAATGGATTATCTATTAAGAGATGCCTACGAAACAGGTACAAGCTATGGAAATTTTGATTTGGAAAGAATCTTACGTACTTTACGAGTAAAAAATGATTCTCTATGTGTGAAAATGAGTGGAATGCACAGTATTGAAGACTATATTATGGCAAGATACCACATGTATTGGCAGGTTTACCTTCATCCAGATGCCAAATCATATGAAATTATGATTCAACAATTCTTTAAACGATATGCACAAGTACGAAACATAGAAGTATTTGAACCATTATTGAATGGCGAGTTATGGAATAAGGATTTTTATTTAATGGATGAACATCGAATGTTCTATGGTTTTCAACAAGCTCTAGAATGTGAAGATGAAATTCTAAAGGATTTCGCAAATCGAATTTTGAATAGTCATTTGTTTGAATGGATAGAAGATACAAGTCACCAACAAATTCAAGACATCAAGAATAAATTGGTGGTCTCCGGACATGACTTAGATTATTACTATTATGAAGCTATTTCACATTCTAAAGCATATTTGCCTTATACAGAAAATGATGAGAATCAAATAATATGGATGTTAGATTCTAAAAAAAGAACGGGTATCTTTATCGAGTTGTTCACAGATTGTTAAGGCATTATTAAAGATGAAAAATCAAACAAATAAACGTATTTATTTTCCAAAAGAAATACTTTAAAAACTACGGTAACATGTGATGTGTTACCGTTTTCACTTAATGAAAAAATAGCGTAATTTTATAAAAAAGGAGAATTTTAGATTAATTTTGATATATTTTCATTAAATTGTTATGTTTTTTAATAAATTTTCTTGCAAAAAAATCAGAGTGTGATATTATGCACTAGCTATGACAAATCAGGTATATTTATTTGATAAAATTTCGAATCAAACATTGTATAAAGGAGAGGCTAAGATTGACTTGTCTTGTAATGAAGGTCTATTAGTTTCTTTTAATCATGCTACACATCCTTTAGAATGGAGAATTTGGAAAAAAAGGATTGGTAATTCGTAGTGAATCGGATATTATTGTGAATTTGACACTACGTTTAAATAGTCAAACAAAAGGTCACATAGAAACTGAATTTGGAAAAATAGATTTGGATTGTCATACAAGTCATTATGATGTAGATGAAAATTGTGTAGAAGTTAAATACAGTCTTATACAAGGGAATGAAAAACAAGAATTTCACTTTGTACTATATATAAATAAGGAGGAGACATATGCAGTCAATTGAAGTTGAATTAAAGCAGGCTATTCAAAATGCAGTAAAAAAGCATTTGATTTAGATTTAGATGTACAAAACATTGTGGTTGAAACACCAAAAAATAAAGATCACGGTGATTTCTCAAGTAATGTTGCGATGCAATTAACTCGTCAATTACACCAGAATCCAAGAATGATTGCACAAAGTATATTAGATACGTTCTCATTGGAAATGGTTTCTAACGTAGAAATTGCAGGACCTGGCTTCTTAAACTTTACATTATCAAAAGACCGTTTTAGTACAGTTATTTCTGAAGTGTTAGCTCAGAAAGAAAACTATGGACAACAGCCAGCTAACGGCATTAAAGTGGATTTGGAATATGTTAGTGCCAATCCAACTGGATCATTACACTTAGGACATGCTCGTGGAGCTGCATGGGGAGACAGTTGTGCTCGTATCATGAAAAAAGTGGATACGATGTAACTCGTGAATACTATGTGAATGATCCGGTAATCAGATCACAAACTTAGCATTATCATTAAATGCTCGTTATCGTCAGGCACAAAGGAATTCCAACTGAAATTGGTCAGGACGGATACATGGGTAAGGATGTTGAAGAAAAAGGATATGAATTGGCGAAAGAATAACCACAAACATACTTAGAACCAACAGAAGAGAAGTTGAAATTCTTCAGAAAAGAAGGAATCAAATTTGAATTAGAAAAAATTAGAAAAGACTTAAATCGTTATCGTGTACACTTCGATGTTTGGTCAAGTGAACAAAGCATTCGTGATGCTTTGGTAAAGTAGAAGCAGCTATCAATGAATTAAACAAAAAAGGATATGTATATGAAAAAGATGGAGCATTGTGGTTTGAAACTACAAAATTTGGAGATGACAAAGATCGTGTTTTAAGAAAACAAGATGGTTCATTAACATATTTGGTTCCAGATATCGCATATCACAACGATAAATGTCAACGTGGATTTGACATGTTGGTTGACTTCTTTGGAGCGGATCACCATGGATATATTCCTCGTTTAAAAAGCAAGTATGGCAAACATTAGGAAATGATGCGGATAAATTGCATGTTGATATTATCCAGATGGTTCGTTTAGTATCAAATGGTGAAGAAATGAAAATGTCAAAACGTTTAGGAAACGCAACAACAATTAATGAACTATGTGATAAAGTAGGTGTTGATGCAGCTCGTTATTTCTTTTGTACAACGTGCATTGGATTCACATTTAGATTTCGATATTGAATTGGCAACTAAGAAATCAAATGAAAACCCAGTTTACTATGCACAATATGCTCATGCTCGTATGTGTTCTATTCAAAAACAGGCACAGGATATTGAATTGGCAACAAGTTTTGAAGATTTGACAAACGAAAAAGAAATTGAATTAATGAAGTCTTTACAAGAATTCAATAAAGTAATCGTTGAAACTGCTCAGTCTCGTCAAGTTCACAAAATGTGTCACTATATTCAAAATTTAGCTAGTAAGTTCCACAGTTTCTATAACGTATGTAAAGTTGTAGATCGTGATAATTTAGAACTAAGTGCACAACGTCTAGCCTTAGTAAAGGCAACACAAATTGTTTTGGCCAACGCATTAGAATGTATTGGTGTTGAAGCCGTTGAATCAATGTAAGTATTAAGAGGAGTTTTATTGAATTATGAAAAAGTCTATGATTGAAGTTGCATATCAAGTATTGACAAATAATAATGGATCTATGCCATTTGTTGATCTTTGGAAAGATGTAAGTCAGGAAATGGGATTTAATCAAACGCAGTTTGAAGATAATAGCTCAATTTTACACAGATTTATCTTTAGACGGACGTTTCTTGAATATGTCACAAAATACTTGGGATTTGCGTTCACGTCACACGTATTCAGAAAGTGTTATGGATACAGATTCTATCGCAATCGATGAAGATGATGAGGATGAAGAAGATTCAGAATTGATTGAAGATGAATTAGATGAAGTAGAAAAAGAAATGGACGAAGAAGAAAACGAATAAAAAGCGCTCTTTTCACAATAAATTCACTTTGAATTGTTAGAATTAAAGTGGAAAGGAGAAGGAATGCAAGAAAATCTGCATCATGCAGATTTTTTTTCTATGAAAAAATTTGATAAACTAGAAGTTGTTAAGGAGAATTTTTATATGTTTAAAAGCATTTCATATGTTATAAAAGAGAATTTTTCAAATGTTTATCGTATTTTCTGTATTGCAAAATATGAATTGTTGTCAGATATGCGAGATTCAAAATTTGGTATTTTTTGGAACTTTGCTTCTCCCGCTATCAAGTTTTCACATATTGGCTAGTGTTTGGTATTGCCTGGGGAAGAAAAGCTCAGACATACAAAGGTATTACGGTAGAATATTTACCATGGCTTGTTGTGGCATTTAGTGTATGGTGGTATATCCGTCCATGCATTGTAGATGGGTGTTCTGCGGTATTCTCAAAAACCAATGTCATCACAAGAATGAAGTTTCCTGTATCTGTTTTACCGGCAACCGTTTGTTTAAAAGAATTGTTTAATCACTTTGTGATGTTGATTATCACATTTGTCGCTTTAATTTTAAGTGGGTGGTATCCAAATCTAAATTGGTTATGGATCATCTATTATATGTTCTGTGCATTTATGCTTGGAGAAGCGATTTCACTTGTATTATCTGTGCTTACTATGTTGTGGCGTGATGTAAAGAAATTTATTTCTTCAATCATGCGTATGTTGATGTATTTTTCTCCAATCTTATGGGATTGTCATTTTAAACCGGATGTTCCATTTGCGAGTATTCTAAATAAGCTTGTAAAGGTAAATCCAGTTTATTATATTATTCAAGGATATAGAGATCTTTGTATTCTATGGAAGAAATGTTTTTGATCATCCTGCAATTACACTTTATTTCTGGTGTTTAGTTTTTGCGATTTTTGCGCTAGGATGCTTTTTGATGTATACCTTCAAAAAGAAATTCATTGATATGATTTAAGGAGGCTTTTATGTCCAAAGAAGAATATCTTTGTTGAAGTCGAAAATATTTCAAAAATTTATACTTTAAGAAATAAAAACAATCAATATAAAACAGATAAAAAGAGTTCTATGCCTTAAAAGATGTATCTTTCAAAGTGAAAAAAGGTGATGTTGTTGGAATTTTGGGAACCAATGGTTCTGGTAAATCAACTTTATCTTTATTGTTGTCAGGAATTTCTGAAATCAATAGTGGTACGATGAAAATTAATGGAGAACAAGCATTGATTGCTATTAATACAGGATTGAACCAACAATTAACAGGACTTGAAAACATCAATGTTAAAGGAGCTTTGATGGGGTTAAGAAAGAAACGTATCCAGGAAATCACGAATGATGTCATTGATTTTGCAGAATTAGGTGATTTCTTATATCAACCAGTTAAAAAATATTCATCAGGTATGAAATCTCGTTTAGGATTTTCCATCTCACTTGCATTAAATCCAGATATTTTTATTGTCGATGAAGCATTAAGTGTTGGTGATAAAGGTTTTGCGAAGAAATGTATGAAACGAATGATGAAATTAAGAGATGAAGAAGGAAAAACAATCTTCTTTATTTCTCACTCGTTAAGTCAGGTTCGTGAATTCTGTAAAACAGGAATGTGGATCGAAGGTGGGCAACTTGTTGAAATGGGAGATATTGACAAGGTTTGTGATGATTATTCGGTTTATGTGGATAAGTTAGAGGCTATGAGTAAAAAAGAAAAGAAAAAATTCTTGGATGAAAAATTTGAGAAGCGATTATTACCTAAAAAAAGAAAAGAAGGGCATCGCAAAATTATTTGGTTAATAAAGGAGTTTTAGTGACTCCTTTTCAATTTATCAAAAATAGTTTACAATTACAGTGTTTATATAGGGAGGTTTATAACTCATGAAAACAGTAATAACATATGGAACTTTTGATTTATTTCATGTAGGCCATTTAAATTTATTACGCCGTGCAAAAAAGAATTAGGGGATTATTTAATTGTAGCGGTAAGTAGTGATGAGTTTAATTTGGGTAAAAATAAAGTTTGTAAGATCAAAGATACAGATCGTATGAAGATTGTAGAAGCTATTAAATATGTCGATAAGGTAATCCCAGAAACAAGTTGGGAACAAAAAATCGAAGATGTTAAAAAATATAATGTAGATGTATTCGTCATGGGTGATGATTGGAAAGGAAAATTTGATTTTTTAAAGGATTATTGTGAAGTTGTTTATTTGCCAAGAACTGAGGGTATCAGTACAACACAATTTGAAAAAGAGGAATTGAAGGGTTAATATGCGTACTATCAGTATTATCCTTCCTTTTTTTTAAGTACAAACATTACTTTAAAGAATGTCTACAAAACTTAGCACAAAGTACATTTAAAGATTTTGAATTGATTGTCGTATTAGATCACCCAACTGAAGATATTGACGATTTATTAGAAGAATATAGTTCTATTTTTGATATGCGCGTTTATACATTGCCAGAAGGTGTAACAGGTGTAGCTGCATGTCGAAATGTTGGAATTCAACAAGCTAAAGGTGCCTACCTCTACTTTTTAGATAGCGATGACTATGTTTTAGAAGATACTCTACAAAAAACATGATCAAAGCTATGGATCATGATGTAGATATGGTTTATGGTAAATTGAATCACACTTGGAATAACAAGGCCAATTATCTTCATAAAGTAGAAAATAAAGAAGTAGATGAAGAAGATCAAGAAGAAAGGGAGCAACGTCGCTTAAATAAGCTTTCTAATTTTGTTTCATTCGCATCCTATGAAAAAAGATGAGCAGCAAGCTCATGCTATTTTCTATACAATGGATAATCGTAGAGGTATCCGAACTTTTTTTACTGTATTAGGCAATTTGTATAGTCGTGATTTTGTCGTTCGAAATAATTTTAAATTTAATGAGGACTTCAGATATTACAGTGATATGACGTTTATGTGTCCTCTATTAGAAAAGCTAAATACTGACTTTTAAGAGTGGAAAATGCGATTTATGTAAAACGTAAACACAATGATCCAATTAACGAACCTGCTTTGAGTCAGGAAGAAAATGACAATCGTTTTAATGAAAGATGTGATGCGGTTGAATATACACGTATACTTTTTAAAAAAGAGGGTGTTGTGCGTTTTTGTTTAGATCGTAAAATTGTATCTTACTTTGTATCTAAAATGTCTAAACGAATCCGTCGCAGACCAAGATGATCTATGGCGTACAGACTATTTTGAAAGAATTGCTAAAACAATCGATGGCATTCGTCCAGAAGTGATGAATCGATATAAGCGTAATTCGAAAAAGATGGTGGCTTGTTTACAGAATCGTGATTTAAAGGGAGTACAAAAGTCGTGTTCGAAGAAAATTAGGAATTAAAAAATTCTTTAGAGTCTTCAAAAATAAGAATGTATTATTTAAATTAGCTTATTATCACATTTATTCAAAAAAACCAATTCAAGATAATGTGATTCTGTTTGAGACATTCATGGCTAAAAACTATTCGGACAGTCCAAAATATATTTATGAATACATTGCCAAAAATTATCCAGGAAAATACAAGTGTGTATGGGCATTGAATGATGGTCATGAAGTTCCTTATGGAGCGGAAGTCGTAAAACGTTTTTCATTCAAATATGCTTATTATCTAGCTGTAAGTAAATATTTTGTATTTAATGTAAGACAACCATTGTGGTATCGCAAAAGAGAAGGACAAGTATTTGTTGAAACTTGGCATGGCACACCATTGAAACGTCTTGTATTTGATCAAGAAGAAGTAACTTCTGCATCACCAAAATATAAACAAACAGTTCTATCGTCAAAAAGACAAGAATGGGATTATTTAGTGAGTGCCAATCCTTTTAGTACGAAAACATTTAGAAGCCGTTTTTATGTATGAAGGCAAGATGCTTGAATATGGATATCCAAGAAATGATATTTTATATTGGCCCAACAAAGATGAAATTGCGAAAGACCTAAGAAAGAAACTAGGTATTTCAGAAGATAAGAAAACAATTTTATATGCTCCGACATGGCGTGATGATGAGCACTATGGAAAAGGGGAGTACAAATTTACGTTGGCTTTAGATTTGAAGTTGATGATGGAAAAATTATCGGATGAATATGTTGTTTTATTAAGAACACACCACTATATCGCAGATAACATTGATACAACAGGTCTTGAAGGCTTTGTGTACAATTTAAGTAAATATGATGATATCAGTGAAATCTATTTGATCAGTGATATTTGTATCACGGATTACTCAAGTGTATTCTTTGACTTTGCGAACTTAAAACGACCAGTACTTTTCTATACATATGATATTGAAAAGTATAAAAATCAGTTACGTGGATTCTATATTGATATGAATACAGAAGTTCCTGGTCCACTATTGTATACGAGTGAAGAAGTTGTGGATGCGATTTTGAATATTGATCAAATAAATGAAGAATATAAAGAACGTTACGAAGAATTCTACAAACGTTTTTGTTGCTACGACGATGGAAATGCGTCAAAGCATATTGTAGAAGAAGTATTTAAGTAAAAAAAAAAGGAGAGGATAGCCATGTTGATAAAGCTTTTAAGACCATTTAAAAAGTTTACAGGAAAATGCATTCGCTTGGCATATAAATTAACCTATCGTTTATTTAAAGTAGACGATAAGCTTGTCATATTTCTATCTTTTTCATGGTCGTGGCTATTCGGATAATCCTAAAGCTATTTATGAACAAATGAGGCAAGATCCACGATTTGTTGGATACCGTTTTATTTGGTTTATAAAAAATCATAAAGAAAAGAATATTCATATTGAAGGAGCTGAAATAAAGGAATATTTCAAAGCATTCCTTATTTTTATTATTTGTCCAAGGCAAAATTATGGGTAGTGAACTGCAAATTACCTACATATATCTTTAAAAAAGGAAAATCAGGTTTACCTACAAACATGGCATGGAACACCATTAAAGCGATTAGCTCATGATATTGATGTGAGTGAAGATACTACATTTTATCGTTCAGGTGTCAGTTATGAACAGATGTGCAATTCCTATGATGTAGATGTCGCAAGATACAATTATATGATCAGTCCAAATGCCTTCTGTACGAAAGTTTTTCAAACATCTTTCCAAATCAATAGAGAAAGATTGATTGAAACAGGATATCCTAGAAATGATTTTATTTCGAATGCGACAAAAAGAAGAATGTGATGCGATCAAGAATAAGTATCATTTGCCTATAGATAAAAAATTGTATTGTATGCACCAACATGGAGAGATAATTCTTATGTTTCAAAGCAGGATATACTTTTTGAATTGAAGGCAAACTTTAGAAAATGGAAAGAAATTTTAGGTGAAGATACAATTGTTGTATTTAAGCCACACTATCTAATCATTAATACCTTCAAAGATGATCCAGAATTAGATGGATTTTTGTATTCCATTCCTGCTCAAGCAGAAATCAATGAATTGTATGTGATTAGTGATGTATTGATTACGGACTATTCAAGCGTCTTCTTTGATTATGCGATATTGAAAAAGACCCATCTATTTTTATATGTATGATTTAAAAGAATATGCGACAGACTTAAGAGGATTCTATTTAGATATTCATAAGGACATTCCAGGCAAAATTTATATGGATGAAGAAACAATGTTGATGGATATTAAAAATGAAGTTTATGACTATTCTAAATTGAATGATTTTAATCTTTATTTTAATAACCATGAAGATGGAAATGCTTCTAAAAGAGTAGTAGATATCTTATATAAGGCGGTGCAATAAAATGGGATTAAGCAAAATAATCTTAAATGTTGCCTTATGGGTCGTGGACGTTTTAACTTTTTATGTACATCCAATAAAAAAAATCGAATTACTTTTATTAGTTTAACACAAAGTGAATTGTCAGGTGATTTTAAACTCATCGATAAACAATTACGTCACGAAAATAAGTATGATATTCATTATATATTATTAAAGTTTGAAAAAAATCTATGGGGTGATTTTAAATATTTCTTGAATTGTTTAAAACAGTTAGTTGAAATAAAAAATCAAGTCTTGTGATTTTTAAACGACAATAACTATGTGATTAGTCATATGAAACCAACCAATGTCAAAGTGCTACAAGTTTGGCACGCGTGTGGAGCCGTGAAAAAATTTGGTAATCAAATCAAAAGACAATATCCTGTACGTAATTACGATTATGTTCTATGTAATCTTTGAATATTGGAAGGAACCATATTCACAAGCTTTTGGGGTAAATACAAATCAAGTGTTAGTGACTGGAATGCCAAGAATTGATACTTTATTAAATAGAAATGAAAGAGATGAGTTCTTTTTGAAATATCCAGAATTAAAAGATAAGAAATTATGTTTGTATGCACCTACTTTTAGGGGTAACATTATCGATGGTTTTAAAATTCAGTCTTTTGATTTCACAAAAGTAAAAGATTACGTGGTTCTATATAAATTTCATCCATTACTTGGAGATATTCAATGTAATGGTGGAGTGAACATGAATAAGGAAGACTTGTATACATTGATGCAAGTGAGCGATTGTTTGATTTCGGATTATTCAAGCGTAATATTTGATTACTCTTTATTAACTAAGCCAATGATTAGTTACATTCCTGATGTAAAAAGAATATAAACATAATATTGGATTGAACATTGATTTTGATGATTTTCCAGGACCTGTATGTACAGATGAAGATCAACTCGTCAAGGCGTTAGAATTTAAAGATTATGATTATGATAAATTGTCTTATTTCCAAATAAAAGTACATGGTATATACGGATGGAAAAATACAAGTCGAGTCATCGATACAATTAATCAGATTATGGAAGAGGTATAGGCCCTCTTCTTTTTTACATCAATAATGAAAATAATTACATTTTAACTTGAAAATAAATGTAAATCATAGTATTATACAGTCAACGCATTGATATGGAAGAGTAATTCACTACGTTTTAGCCTAGAGAGATATTGTTTGGTGGAAAATATCGTAAAGCTAGAGAATGAAAATCACCATGGAGTGGCTATAGCGATAATGTAGTTATAGACGTAAGTCTTACGATATAAAGACTAGATGTGATAGCATCGATGAGGGCATTCATTAGAATGAATTAGAGTGGTACCGCGGAAGAATAAGATTATTATTACCTTTCGTCTCTGAAGTTGTTAATTAGGCAACAAGAGACGGAAGGTTTTTTTGTTGCAGAAAGGGAGAATTTGAGAATGAAAAGAAAGAGAACACAAAATTGAATCGATCATGGATGGTGCATTTTCAGTGGCCACAACATTTGCAAAGACACGCAGGTGGAGGATTTGCGACAGGAAATCAGGAAAACACATGGTTTGTTAGTTTAGGGTGGCCAGCTATTGTTGGGGTTGCCGTTGCGATGTTACTTTTATCTATGACAATTCGTGAAGGCCAGATTATGATGAATTCAAGAGGATTAAAAACGTATAAAGAACTATTTGAATGTTTATATCATCCATTTGATAAATTAGAATTATTATTTGAATTATTCTTTAATATCATGGTTTTAATGGTTGTTGCATCATGTATCTCTGGTGCACCAGTGCATTAACCCAATACTTTGGATTGAATTACTATCTAGGAACATTTGTGATTGGCCTTGTTGTATTATTCTTAACAATTTTTGGCGTAGATTTGATTCGTAGAGCAAGTACATATATGGGTGTAGTAATCTTAGTACTAGCTGTTTCTATTTATACAGTAGGTTTATTAAATGGACACAATTTGTTAGATGTTATGCGTGTTGATTTTTCAGTACATGGGTGGAGTCAACTTCCAAAAGCAGTTTGGAACGGTGTTACTTATTCACTTTCCAATGGGTTACAGTACCAGCTATCTTAGTTTGTGGAACAAGTGTTTTAAAAACAAAACAAGATTGTGATCGCTCAATGGCATTAACATTCACATTAAATATGTTAGGATTAGGTCTTGCCGTATTAATGTTACTTTGTTGGCAACACTATTATTTGACTCACCAAACGGAACAACTTTACCAACGTTAACAACATTAAAATCATTTGGAGCAAATTGGCTTGTAGCACTATATGGATTGGTATTATTCTTATGTTTGATCTCAAGTGCAGTTTGTGTCATCTTTGGATTTGTGAATCGCTTTGAAAATGTGAAATTCCTTCAAAAAGTTGAAAATGTACCTGTACGTAGAGCTTTAGTTTCTGCATTCATCATGGTAGTTTCTATGGGAATCTCATTTGTAGGACTAACAAACGTTGTTAAGTATGGCTATGGATATTGTGGATATCTAGGTATCGCCATCATCATCGTCCCATTGTTGACAGTAGGATTCTATAAGAATCGTAAATTCATGAAAGAAAATGCACAAGATGCAAAAGTTTCTTTTGAAGAAGCATACGAAAAAAAATTAGACGGGAAATCAATTTCCCGTCTTTATTTCTTCCATTTTCTCATCAAGTGTCTTACAAATCTTGGCACACTCTAGTAATTCTTTATCAATTTCATCTAAGCGTTCTTTTGATAAGTTCTTCTTATAGCGAATCTTGTGTTCTAGACTTGCCCAGAAATCCATCGCAATGGTTCTAAATTGTACTTCTACCTTAACCCATTTTTTTCTCATCTGATAAAAAAAAGATAGGGATTTCTACAATTAGGTGAAGACTACGATATCCATTTTCTTTAGGATTTTGAATATAATCTTTTTTTTTTTCAATCAAGCGCACATCATCTTGGCTAAGAAAAGAGTTGGCCAAAGAATAAATATCTTCTGTAAAAGAGCAAATAACTCGAACACCGGCAATATCAAATAGGTTGTTTTCAATGTTTGGGATGGTTAAAGCAAGATTCTTTTTTGAAGCTTTTTAAGAATGCTAGATTGCGATTTAATACGCGTATGAATCGATTCAATGGGATTGCGATCATAGAATAGGGAGAATTGTTCGTTAAGAACTTTAAATTTAGTTTCCACTTCCATTAACGCGCAATTATAATAGGTCATCATTTGACGATAGGGAAGAGTACTTTCTTCTACAAAATCCGTAAAAGCATCAACTAATTTCAAATTTGCCATAATTACTCCTTGAATGTGACTTCAATCGTATAATCATCTGTATCTGGGATAATGGAAATGATCTCTTTAATACTTTTTTTTTCTGTGTTCTTTTTGAGCCGTTTTCATTAAACCCTTTTTCTTAGCTTCAGATAAAGCCTTCTCTTTTTTGTTCAACCGCAAAAGCTTTATAGTCACTCACACTGATTGGATTAAAAATATTTTTTGTTTCATCATAGACTTCAATACTTGATTCATCGATTGAATTTGAAAGAACAGTTGGCTTATTAACTGTCGCATAAATAGTAGAATCGTTGATCTCTACATTTGCCTTAGATAAATCTGTACCTAATTGAATTTCCCCTTCAAATGTTAGTATGAAGTATTTGTTTGTCAAAGGAATGGACCAGCCATTCAGACTTAAAGAATTTTCAAATTTTCCTACTTTCGCATAATGATATTTTGTGGTTACCAAATCACTTGCCTGTTCAATTCGATTCTGAATTAATGTCGATGTGATTTCAGGTTCCGTTTGTTTGTTCGCAAAGAACATACCGCTTACAAAGGCAATTAAGATAAAGACAACAACAAATAAAACTTTCTTTAAATTTTTCATAAGTGACCTCCTCATTAAAATTGTATCATAAATGAATAAAGTAAATAAACCGACATACATAGTGTCAAATTATTGAGTATAGTAAAAATACGGCGGAAACGATTATATGTTATAATGGATAGCGTGGAGGGTTTTCATGACTAAAGTAGAATTTCAGAAGGCTTGTTTAGAAGCCGGCATCCAATTAAATGAAGAACAAATGAATCAATTTGAAAAATATATGCAGCTTCTTGTTGAATGGAATGAGAAGATGAACTTAACGGCAATCACACAGGAAGAAGAAGTATGGGAGAAACATTTTTATGATTCAATCATGCCGTTTTCAAATATTAAATTTGAAACAATGTGTGATATTGGCTCAGGCGCAGGATTTCCAGGCATCCCTGTAAAATTGCATTTCCACATGTTCATATGACTTTGGTGGAACCATTACAAAAGCGTTGTCGTTTTTTAAATGAAGTGAAAACTCAATTGAACTTGGATAATCTCGATATATTAAATGTTCGAGTGAAGATTTGGCAAAAGAAAAACGTGAATGTTTCGACGTGGTCAGTGCGCGTGCGGTTGCTAAACTATCTATTTTATTAGAACTTTGTGTTCCTTTTTGTGAAGATGGATCATACTATGGTGGCTTTAAAAGGCAAGAATGGTCACGAAGAGTTGATCAATGCGCAAAAGGCAATTGATACATTAGGTGTTGAATTGATTGATGAAGAAAAAATTTATGATTGAAGAGGATGCAACACGCATTAATTTATATTTTAAAAGGTAAAACATACGCCAAATAAATATCCTAGAGCGTATGGGCAAATCAAGAAAAAACCTTTGGAGGGTTGAGTATGGGAAAAGTTATCGCAATTTCGAATCAAAAAGGTGGAGTAGGTAAAACTACAACATCGATAAATTTAGCAAGCGGACTTGCACATGTAGGAAAAAAAGTATTGTTGATTGATTTCGATTCGCAGGGAAATGCCACGCAAGGATTAAATGCAAATCAAAATAATTCACAAGCTACGATTCACTCTGTATTAATGGAGGGAGTTCCTATTCAAAGAGGCCATCGTACCTAAAATGAATCCAAGAATCGATATTGTTCCAAAGCCAACATTAATTTAGCTGGAGCTGATTTAGATATGGATAAGATGGAAGCTGGTAAAGAAGAATTGTTGAAAAAAGCCATTGCTCTATTCGAGATCAATATGATTACATTATTATTGATTGTCCACCATCACTTGACTATTGAATACCAATGCATTGACAGCAGCGGTGACAGTATTTTGATTCCAGTACAGTGTGAATATTATGCATTGGAAGGAGTTACGCAGTTGTTGATCACAATTCGTCTTGTCCAAAGAACAAGTAACCGAAATTTAAAAATTGAAGGTATTTTATTAACAATGTTTGATATTCGTACAAGATTAAGTGTAGAAGTTTCGCAGGATGTGCGTCAAACTTTTGGCAAGCTTGTATATCAAAATTCTATTCCGAGAAATGTAAAATTATCGGAAGCACCTAGCCGCGGCATGTCTATTTTTGAATATGATCCAAAAAGTACAGGAGCCAAGGCATATCTTTGGTTTAACTGAAGAAGTACTAAAACGTAATTCAAGGGAGGCATAGCTATGGATAACAAAAATAATGCTCGTTTAGGAAAAGGATTGTCCAGTATTTTTGGGCAAGATGTTTCTAAAGTATTAGATGATATTCAAAATGGAGATATGGAAGTTGAAAGACAGGAACAGTCAAAAATTCCTGTGGATGAGATCCGTCCAAATCCATATCAGCCTCGTAAAGTATTTAATGATGAAGCTTTAAAAAGAATTAAGTTCATCAATTAAGCAACATGGTGTATTTACGCCGATTCTAGTAAAAAAAAAAGTATTCAAGGATATGATTTGATTGCCGGTGAAAGAAGATTAAGAGCTTCAAAACTTGCCGGATTAAAAGATATTCCAAGCTATCATTGTTGATTTTGATGATCAGGAAATGATGGAAATTGCTTTGTTGGAGAATATTCAACGTGAAGATCTAAATGTAATAGAAGAAGCAAAAGCGTATGAAAAATTAATTCAACGATTAGGATATACACAAGAACAGTTAGCTCATCGTGTCGGAAAATCACGTGAACATATCACAAACTTATTGCGATTGTTAAAACTTCCAGAAGATGTCCAGGAATACGTTGTGAGTAAACAATTAAGTATGGGGCATGTACGAGCTTTACTCGGTCTTAAGACAGAGGCAAATATGCGTAAAGTTGCTAAACAGGCTATTGATCAAGGTTTATCTGTTCGTAAAGTAGAACAAATTGTAAAAGATACAAACAATAAAAAAACGATAGAAAAGCCAAAAGAAGATATTTATGTGAAGGCAGCTAAAGAAAAGCTTCAGGAATTCTTTCAAACATCGGTATCTATCAGTAAAAAAAACGCTATTTCTATTCATTATGAAAATAAAGAAGACTTAAATCGAGTGCTAGAATTATTGAATCTAGTCGAAGAAGAGTAAGTCTTCTTTTTTTGACAAATGTTCTGTTTTTTGTATAATATTCATTATTCATGGAGATGTAGTAAAAAAATAGCGCCAGGACTAAGTATTTAGTTGACGAGGACCAGACTTATCGAAAGATTCGGCGGGTAGTCTGGAGGTTGATACAACCTTTAACGATGGACAAAACCAATGTGTGAACATTGAACAAAGCCATTTGGTATCCTCCATGATAATAATTTATAGGAGGATTTTTTATAATGTGTGGAATCACGAGCGTACGCAGGTAAAGAGAGTGCTTTTTACCATTTTTATTGCAGGGTTTAGAAAAACTCGAATATCGAGGATACGACTCTGCAGGCGTGACTCTCGTTTCGAATCACCATCTAGAAACGTATAAGGCGAAGGGGCGTCTTACAAATTTAAAGGAATTGTTGAATGAAAAAGAACATCCTGAACATACAGGAATTGGACATACACGTTGGGCAACACATGGTGTTCCAAGTAATATGAATTCACATCCTCATACAAATGAGAGTGAAACAATTTCAATCGTGCATAATGGAATCATTGAAAACTATGCATCAATCAAGGAATGTTTATTAGAACAAGGATATACATTCCAGTCACAGACGGATAGTGAAGTTATTGTTCATATGTTGGATTACTATTATCAAGGCGATATGATGTACGCTTTAAAAAATGTGTGCAATACCTTCAAGGTAGTTTTGCGCTATGTGTGGTTTGTACAGATTATCCTGACTGCGTTTTTGTCGCAAAAAAAGAAAGTCCAATGATTTTAGGGAAAACAGATACATCTGCATTTTGTGCAAGTGATATTCAGCTGTGTTAGATTACACAAAAGATATTTGTGCTTTAGAAGATGGACAGATGGCCGTATTAAGACCCGGAAGTATTGAAGTCTATGATTTCTTTGGGGATTCCGTTTCAACAACTTGGGTGCATATCTCATATGATGCTTGTGCAGCTCAAAAAGGTGGATATGATACTTTTATGCAGAAGGAAATGCATGAACAACCGTATGTGATCAAAGAAACGTTGAGAGCTCATATTGAAAATAATTTGGCTATGCCAGAATTATCTGGTTTAGATGTTTCAAAAAATCAATCAAATTTATTATGTTGCGTGTGGAACTGCTTACCATGCGAGTTTGTATGCTCAATACTTATTGCGCACATGGATTGATTTACCAATTTACTGCATTAGTGCAAGTGAATTTAGATATGGCAACTATCGTGTCAATGAAAATACGCTATGTATTTTTGTTTCACAATCTGGAGAAACAAGCAGATACTTTGGCAAAGCATTAAAACTTTCGAAAGAAAACAAAGCACAAACACTGACTGTGACAAATGTATTAGGTTCTAGTTTAGCTCGATTATCTGATTACGTTTTATATACTTGTCTTTGGACCAGAAATTGCGGTCGCAAGTACAAAAAGCTTATACAACACAACTTGTGCTTTGTTGGCATGTCTATGTTTAAAGTTAGCGTCTTTATTTAACAAGGATGTGGCATGTAAAAATCATATGATCAATCAGTTGAAACAAATGCCAGATGTAGTTGAACAAATGCTTGCGCAAGAAGAAAAAATGGCTGAATTTGCTAAACTATTAACGAATCAAAAAGATGCCTACTTTATTGGTAGACAATTGGATTATTTAAGTGTTTTTAGAAGGGGCGTTGAAACTAAAAGAAGTTTCGTATGTGCATGCCGATGCATATATGGTGGTGAATTGAAACATGGTCCAATCGCATTGATAGAAAAAGATACAGTTGTGATTGCGCTAGCTACGCGACCTAGTGTTGCACAGAAGACAATTTCGAATATTTTGGAAACGGTTGCTCGAGGAGCCGAGGTCATTTTGATTGCTTCACAAAGCCAGAATACGGAAGGCTTTGAGTATGTGATTCGCATTCCAGATGTAGATCCATTACTAAGTTGTATTCCAAAGCAACAGTTTTATTGCAAGAATTAGCTTACTATGTCGCAAAAGAAAAAGGTTGCGATGTAGATAAACCTCGTAACCTTGCGAAAAGTGTAACTGTAGAATAATTATTCTTTAATTTCAGTGATGATATAGTGAATGGTTTGATCTAAACCATGCTCAGATAAATATTTTAATAAATGATGGATGAGGGCGTCTGTTTCCGGATGAATCAGAATTTTACCTCGTCCATTTTCATAATATTCAAGTGCACTAGAGTCTGTGTACTTTTCTTTTTTGATAGATCATACTTGCAAAGCAACTCGATCGCAAAACATTTCGATGACATAGTTTGTAGGCATTTTACATGCATAAATGCCATCTACTCCAAAATCAAGCCAATATTCCCAATGATGTTTGTTTCTTCCTTTATGATGTAGCCAACCTAATGAATAACCTTTTTCTTCTTTCTCGGCATCAATAGGAGAACGAAAACCTTGATAATAGTGAAAACCTGTTTTTAATTCAATATAAGAGTATTTGCTTAAATCATGGAGTAAACCTTGTTTATATAGGTGACAACGAAAACAAAGCCAAGTAACTTTTAACTTGTGCTTGTTGATCGTATGTAAATGGGCTAATGCTTTATTCATAAATTCACTTCTTTCTTGATTATTTTAGCATAGAATAAGAAAACCATTCTAGTGTAGGCATCTAGAATGATTCCTTTTTTGTTTATTATTTTTAAAGAGAGAAATGAATAAATGAGGATGGGATTTAAAATTGAACCAGATTTTCATAATTTACATAAAATCTAGTGCTTATAGACAAATGTTTGTAAATGAAATACGAAAAACCAAATGAAAGCGAATACAATGAAAACGCATGATATAAAGACAAAATGCTATGTTTTGTTTATGAAAAATATACATAAATGTAAAATTGTATGTAAATTTCTTTCTTAAACCCTTGAAAATGTGTTTCTAGCATAGTATAATTTCATCACACATAGTGAGCAAACTATAGGAGGAAAGAGAAATGAATAAACAAAGAATTGTTGCTGGTTTAGCATCTGTAGCAATGGCTTCTACTTTAGTAGCATGTTCAGGCGGATCTAGCAGTGACGCAAAAAACATTAACAGTATCTGTAAACCAAAGTTTAACTGGACAGTTTACACCTCAATATCATCAAGTGCTTATGATCAATATGTAGTAAACTTATGCTACGAATCAATGTTAAAGTACAATGCTCGATAACGAATTGGAACCAGTATTGGCTAAAGATTTACCAGAAGTAAGTGAAGATGGTTTAACATTAACTTACAAATTGGAAAAAGGACACAAATTCAGTGATGGTACTGAAGTAACTGCAAAAAGACGTTAAATTTACATTCACAACATTAGCTGACCCAAGCTATACTGGTCCTAATGGTGGTGGAATGGATAACATCGTTGGATATAAAGAATATAATAGCGGAGCTGCTAAAGAATTAACTGGTGTTGAAACTCCAGATGATTATACAGTTGTATTCCACTTGGTATCACCTCAAATCGATGCAGTCTCATTATTTGGTACAATGGGAATCGCAAGTGCTGATCATTACTCAAAATACAAACAAGGTAATGTAAAAGTTGTTGAAAAGAACCAAGAAGAATCATGTGGTTCTGGTGCTTACCAATTAAAGAGCTATGATAAAGCAAGTGGAGCTTCATTTGTTCGTAATGAAGAATTCAAACCTGAAAAAGGACAATACCAAGTAGATCGTATTGTTATGAAGAAAACAGATGTAACTACAGAAGTTTCTGAATTGAAAAAAGGAACAGTTGATTTAATTCCAGAAGTAATTGAAACAAATAAAGTTAGTGAAGCGAGTCAAGCTGACAACATGGCATTCAACTACTATACTCGTAGTGCTGTTGGTTTCGTAGCTTTGAACGCTAACAATGGAGCTACAAGCTGACAAAGCAGTTCGTCAAGCATTGATGTATGCGACAGATCGCCAAGGATTCTGTGATTCATACTTCGGATGGGATAAAAAAGCAAGTGACGAAGTTAAAAAGTTAAAGGTGGATATGTACCAGCTGCATACTGGAATCCAAAGATCAGTAAACTTTGGCGCAGTTGTTCGTAATGAAGAAACAATCGATGGATTAAATACTTATGCATTTGACATGGATAAAGCGAACCAAGTATTAGATGAAGTGGTTGGGTTCGTGGTGCTGATGGAATCCGTGAAAAAGACGGACAAAAAATTAGAAATCAAATTCTTATTGTCAGAAGGTAACTCAGTACTTGAAACTTTAATTCCTATTGTTAAGAAAACTTGGGGAGATTTAGGTGTTGATCTAAAACAAACTACAGTTGATTTCTCTACATTATTAAGTAACATTCAAGATACTAGTCACGATAGTGAGTGGAATATGTGTTTCTTAGCTACTAGTTTCACAAGTAACCAAGATAGTTCAGCTAATGATTCATATTCAAATGATCCAGAAAACATGGTCTGAATAACTACTCTCGTATCAATGATCAAGCATTGATTGATCAATTGACAAAAGCTCGTGCTTGATTCTGATGAAAAACAATCAAAAGTTGATTATTTGAAGCTATGAAGATGGCTGCCGATGATGCAGGATACATGCCAGTTTACTCAGGTATGATGTTCAACCTTTACAATAAGAAAGTTGACTTGACTGGAACAGGAACATTGCGTAACTGGTCTCAATCAATGGATACAATTACTGTAAAATAATTTAAAATTTGCACAAAGGTGTGTTAAAATAGTTGATGTTAAAGGACAAATGTTCATTAACAGAAACGTGGCAACGTTAAATAGTCTGCATGAAAAACTCGTGGATTGTTTATAAAATTAAGGGCAAGCCGTATTGACTTGCTCTTATATGCATTTAGTGGATAGAAAGGATCGATAACTATGCTAAAGTATGTATTTAAAAGAATTTTAGCGATGATTCCTGTCCTTTTCATCATTTCAATCGTTATTTTCGGTACTGTAAAGGCGATGCCAGGTGATGAGGTAACAGCTTATTTTGGAGCCGGTTCAAAGGTTACACAAGAACAACGTGATCACGTTCGTGAGTTGTTAGGATTGGATAAATCGTTCCCTGAACAATATGTACGTTGGGTTGGACGTATGTGTACAGGAGATTTAGGATCAAGTATTACCCTTAAAAAACCAGTTGGAACTATCATTGGTGACTATGTATGGAATACATTCTATTTGAATGTTGTATCATTAATTGTGGCTTTGATTTTTGCCATTCCAGTTGGAATAAAACAGGCAGTAAAGAAAGGTACAGTGTTTGATAACTTCTGGACTGTATTCTCATTGTTAGGAATAAGTGTTCCAACATTCTTCTTTTGCCTTAGTATTAATTTTCTTCGTAGGTTTGCAGATTCCAGGTATGCCTATCAACGGAATGCGTGACACAATGCTATCAAGCTTTGGTTACTCAAGTATTTTCCAAGAAATTGGAGATATAGCTTTACACTCAATTTTACCTGTAATCGTATTGGCGTTTAGTTCATTTGCGTCGTTCTCACGTTATGTACGTAACTCTATGGTTGAAGTCATCAACATGGATTATGTTCGTACAAAGACGTTCAAAGGGTCTTAAAGAAAAGACTGTTATCTACAAACATGCATTTAAAAATGCACAAATTCCTTTAGTAACATTACTAGGATTATACATTCCATCATTATTCTCGGGAGCCGTAATCTTGGAATCTGTATTTATCTGGCCAGGAATTGGAAAAGTGTTAATTGATGCGATCAACCAACGTGATAACTCTTTAGTTATGGCTTGTTTGATGTTTAGTGCCTTGTTGATGTTATTAGGTAACTTATTGTCTGACATTTGTTATACATTAGTTGACCCACGTATCAAGGTAGATGAATAGGAGGGAACTATAGATGGCTAAAAAAAAAATTTGTAGTATTAGAATCTGGCGAAAAAATCGAATCTATAGGTCCTTGGACCATAGCATGGCGTAAGTTCAAACAAAACCGTGTTGCCATGGCTGGTTTGATTATTTTTGTATTAATTGTTGTTCTTTGTTATTGTTATACCACCAATGCTTGGATATAGCGTTAATGACTATGATTTATCAAATCCTAATTTAGCTCCAGGAGGAGAACACTTATTAGGTACAGATAAACAAGGTCGTGACTGCTTATTCCGTTTATTCTTAGGTGGACGAATCTCTATCATGGTTGGTATTATTTGCTTTGTTATTACTGTCATCTTAGGATGTACAATTGGTGGCATTTCAGGATATTATGGTGGAAAATTAGATAACGTATTAATGCGTTTTGCAGAAATCGTTTATTCATTGCCATTTACACCAATGATTATTGCGGTTGCCTCAACTATGTTGTGGGTTCCACAAAGTCAAAAAATGTATACTGTATCATTATTAATTGGTTTGTTATCATGGCCAGGACTAGCACGTTTGGTTCGTGGACAGATTTTGACTTTGCGTGAACAAGAATTTATGCAAGCTTGTGAAGCTTTGGGTATTTCAGATTTCTCAAAAATCTTTAAACACTTACTTCAAACGTTATTTCTTTAGTAATCGTAAATGCTACACTACAAATGGCAAGTGCTATTTTGACTGAGGCTGGTTTATCATTCTTAGGTATGGGTGTGACTGCACCAACTCCTTCTTGGGGTAACTTAATGAACTTAGCGCGTGATTCTTACGTGTTCCAAAACTATCCTTGGGAATGGATGCCTGCAGGTTTAATGTGTTTGCTAACTGTAATCTCAATCAACTTGATTGGTGAAGGATTGCGTGATGCATTCGACCCTAAAGAATTACAGTAGTAAGGAGGATACACAATGTCTGTAAATAAAAAAGTAATTAAAGTGGAAGACCTTCGTGTATACTTCCATACAAAAAAGGTGATTCAAAAGCAGTTGATGGAAACCACTTTACAATGTATGAAAATGAAACACTTGCGATTGTAGGTGAGTCTGGTTGTGGAAAATCAGTAACTGCCATGTCTATTTTAGGCTTAGTAAGTGAACCAGGAGAAATTATGCCTGGATCAAAAATCGTATATATGGGAAATGTGGACCGTGATGAAGATGGTTTAAACTTAGCTACGACTACAGATGAACAAATTCGTCACATTCGTGGTAACGAAATCTCTATGATTTTCCAGGAACCAATGTCAAGTTTGAACCCAGTTATTACAGTTGGGGATCAGATTATGGAAAACATTTTGACGCACGAAGAAGTTTCTAAAGAAGAAGCTAAACAACGCGCAATTGATTTGTTGGCAGAAGTTGGTATTTCTCGTCCAGAAAAAGTTGTTGATAACTATCCATTCCAATTATCAGGTGGTATGTGTCGGCGTGTTATGATTGCGATGGCTTTATCTTGTCATCCAAAATTATTGATTGCCGATGAACCTACAACAGACTCTAGATGTTACAATTCAGGCTCAGATTCTTTCTTTAATGAACAGATTAAAGAATGAAACAGGTACATCTATCATGTTGATCACACACGACTTAGGTGTAGTTGCTCAGGTTGCTGATAACGTTAACGTTATGTATGCAGGTAAAGTTGTTGAAACAGCTCCAGTAGAAGAATTGTTCAACAACCCTAAACACCCATATACAATTGGATTAATGAATTCAATGCCTTCATTAGCAGAAGAAGGAAAACGATTAAATACAATTGAAGGTAGTGTACCTAACCCATTGTATTTACCAAAAGGATGCTACTTTGCAGATCGTTGTCCATATGTAACAGATCGTTGTAAAGAAGGTCAACCAGTAGATACAAAAGTTAAATCACGTCACCACGTATGGTGCTTCAAAGTTGAAGAAGAAATGAAACAGGAGGGATAGTCATGGCAGAAAAAAAGAAAAATTCTTGAAGTAAAACACTTAAAAAAAATACTTCCCTCTAAAAAAAGGAAAATATAAAGATGGTGATCCATGTGTTAAGGCCGTAGATGATATTACTTTCGACTTATACGAAGGTGAAACATTAGGTCTAGTAGGTGAATCAGGATGTGGTAAATCTACTTTAGGTCGTACAATCATTCGTCTTTATGAACCAACAAGCGGAGAGGTAATCTTCGAAGGTGAAGATGTAGCGAAGAAATCTCGTAAAGAAATGCGTGCTTTACGTGAAGAAATGCAGTTTATCTTCCAGGATCCATATTCTTCATTGAATCCACGTATGACTGTATTCAATATTTTGGCTGAACCATTGATTGCTCACGGAAAATTCAAACGAGGTCCAGAATTAGATGCATATGTTAAAAACCTAATGGACCGTTGTGGTTTGCCAAGCTACTATTGCTATCGTTATCCTCATCAATTCTCAGGTGGACAAAGACAACGTATTGGTATCGCACGTTCTTTAGCATTAGATCCAAGCTTCATTATTTGTGATGAACCAGTAAGTGCATTGGACGTTTCTATCCAATCACAAATCATCAACTTAATGAAAGATATGCAAGAAGAAAAAGAACATTTCTTATATCTTCATTTCACACGACTCGTCAGTTGTAAAACATATTTCTGACCGTGTAGGTGTAATGTATTTAGGTAGTATGATGGAACTTGCAGATAAGAATGAAATATACTCTAACCCTCAACACCCTTATACAAGAGCGTTGATTGGTGCAATTCCTTTACCAGACCCTACAAAACGTAAAGAAATGCAAGTGATTCAAGGTGAAATTCAAGTAACGTAAACATTCCTAAGGGATGTAAATTCAACCCTCGTTGCCCATTTGCGAAAGACATTTGTCGTGAACAAGAACCAAAGAACAAAAGAGGTTAAGCCAAATCACTTTGTTAAGTGTCACTTTGGAGGTGAATTCTAATGTCTAAGCGCCCATCTATGCGTGAGATGTTAGAAAAAAAGATAAACAAAAAGGTAAAGAAGATCGTCTTGAAAAAGGGGATTTTCTAGCCTTATTAATTGCAGCTAGTAGTACATTCTGGCCAATTTTATTAGGTGCCATTGTTATTTTAGCGCTATTAATTTTTGGTTGGAATGCCATCTTTTGCATAATACGAGAAGCTTTCGGCTTCTCTATTTTTTAGGAGAAAGATATGAAATTTACAGATTATAAATATGAACATATGGATATTGAAGCTTTGCAGGCACAATTAAAGGCGATTTGTACAAAATTACAGAATGCGACTTCTTATGATGATTTTAAAAATGCGTTTATTGAATTGAATGACGTAAATAAATATATCAATACTAATCAGACTCTTGTTGAAGTGCGTCATACAGTAGATACAAGAGATGAATATTATACAAAAGAAAATGACTTTTTAAATGAAATGCTTCCAGTATTAAAGGAAGATATTGTGAATTGTAATAAGGCTGTAATGGAAAGTTCTTTTGTATCTGAATTAAAGAAAGAAGTACCAGAAACATATTTCTTACAAAGAGAAATGGAAGAAAAATCATTTGATCCAATTATCATTCCTGAAATGCAAGAAGAAAATAAATTAGCTTCTAAATACCAAGCAATCATTGCGAGTGCACAAATTGAGTTTGATGGTGAAACATATACTCTTCTTCGCTTTAGAAGTAAAGACAAATGATAAAGATAGAGATACTCGTAAACGTGCAATGCAAGCCTATTGGGGATGGTATGACGAACATGCTAAAGAAATCGGTGAAGTTTATGATCAATTAGTGCAAGTGCGTACGCGTATGGCTAAAAAATTAGGATATGAAAACTATATTGAACTTGGTTACTATCGCATGATGCGTTTTGACTACAATAAAAATGATGTAGAAAACTATCGTAAACAAGTATTAGAAGATGTTGTTCCTTTAGATAATGAGTTGTATGCTCGTCAACAAAAACGTTTGGGTTATGATACTTTGCATGCTTGGGATGAAAAGTTTGAATTCACTTCAGGAAATCCAAGCCCCTAAATATATTCGTGAAGAATTAGTTAAACGTGCATTAAAGATGTATCAAGAACTAGATCCTAAAACAGGTGAATTCTTTGAATTTATGACAGAAAGAGAATTATTAGATCTAGATTCAAAGCCTGGTAAAGTAAGCTGGTGGATATTGTACATTCATTCCAAATTATCAATCTCCATTTATCTTCGCAAACTTTAATCAGACTAGCCATGATTTGAAGTACTAACACATGAAGCAGGACATGCTTTCCAAGTGTATTCAAGTAAGGATATTTTCCCAATCGATTGTGTATGGCCTACTTATGAATCTTGTGAAATCCACTCTATGTCTATGGAATTCTTTACATATCCATGGATGAAATCTTTCTTTGAAGAAGATGTAGATAAATATTATTTCAATCATTTGTCAGGAGAGCTGTTAAGTTCTTACCTTATGGAGTTTTAGTAGATCACTTCCAAAGATGAAGTATATGAAAAACCAGAAATGTCTTGTGAAGAAAGATTGGCTACTTGGAGAAAGTTGGAAAAACAATACTTGCCTCATAAAAACTATGAAGGTATTGATATTCTAGAAAAAGGTGGATGGTGGATGCGCCGACTTCACATTTTCATGGATCCATTCTATTATATTGATTACACATTAGCTCAAGTATGCGCGTTGCAGTTCTGGGCTCGTATTCAAAAGAATGATGAAAAGGCTTTTTGAAGATTACAAACACATTTGTAAGATTGGTGGAACATTGCCATTCAGAAAAATTGTAAAAGAAGCAGGATTAAAGGTTCCTTTTGAATCAGGATGCTTAAAAGATACTGTTCAATTGGTTCGCGAATGGTTTGAAAAAGCAGACGATTCACAATTTTAAAAAACATCTTGCGATTTGAAAAAAGGCTTGCTATAATTGTATAGCACTTACTTTGGGTCAATATGACTTAAGGCGGAAGGAGGATACATCAATATGAAACAAGGAATTCATCCTAATTATCATAAAGTTAAATGTATCTGTACATCTTGTGGTGCAGAATTCGAAACAGGTAGTACAATCAAAGGTGATGAATTACGTGTAGATACTTGCAGTAACTGCCACCCATTCTTCACAGGTCGTCAACGTTTCGCCGCTGCTCAGGGACGTATTGAGAAATTTAACAAGAAATATGGTTTGAAGTAGTAATATAATGACAGTGTCAGAAATGGCACTGTTTTTTTTATTTTGGTTATAAAAAATCGTTATTAAATATACTTTAAAATAGACGTTTTAAGCTTGCTCGGTTATATTAAAATTATCAAATTTACACGAGAATAACTGTGGTATTTGAAAACTTCTATTGCTACGTTTATAATAAAGAAAATAAATTAAAAATAGTGAGGTGTATTAAAGTGAAAAGAGCTAAAAGAATGGATGTATTTCAATCTTCTATATTTACAGAATTGAAAAATATGAAGCTGGATTATACACAAAGAACAGGAAATGAAACAATTGATTTTTCAGTTGGATCGCCAAATATTGCGCCTGAACCATCCATTATGAAGGTACTGCAAGAATCAATTATGGTTCCAGAAAACTATAAGTATGCGATCAATGAATTACCTGAAATGAAATCAAGCAATCCACGATTGGTATAAGAACCGTTATAATGTAGAGCTAACATATGATGAAATGATCTGTCTACAAGGATCTCAAGAAGCTTTAAGCACATTGTTTTTAGCTATGTGTGATCCAGGTGATATTGTATTGGTGCCTGACCCTTATTACCCAATTTTTAGTGATGGGCCAAAGATTGCAGGGGCTAAAGTTGAATATATGCCTTTGTTGCAAGAGAATAACTATGTCATTCAATTGGATCAAATTGATGAAGAAATTGCGAAAAAAAAGCGAAGATTATGATTGTATCTTATCCAAACAATCCAACTTGTGCTATAGCACCAGATTCATTCTATGAAGAGTTGATTCAGTTTGCAAAGAAATATGATATTGTAGTTTTACATGATAATGCATATAGTGAACTTGTATTCGATGGTAAAGTTGGAAAGAGTTTCTTATCTTTTGAAGGAGCTAAAGAAATAGGAATTGAATTAAATTCTTTCTCGAAAACATATGGAATGGTGGTGCAAGACTTGGTGTGTGTGTCGGTAATAAAGAAGTGATTGATTGTTATAATACCCTTAAATCAAATATGGATTATGGAATCTTCTTACCTATACAATATGCAGGTATTGAAGCACTAAGACATGGAGGCGCAAGCATTCACTCAACTTGTCAGGCTTATCAAGATCGAAGAGATGCTATATGTGAAGCATTTGATGAAGTAGGATGGCATATTGATAAGAGTCCTGCAACAATGTTCGTATGGGCAAGAATTCCAGATCAATATGAAGATTCATATGCCTTCACAAAAGATTTGATGGAAAAAACAGGTGTTGTCGTTACACCTGGCCAGGCTTTTGGCGTTCATGGTACTAGATATGTGCGTTTAGCTCTTGTTCAAGATATTGAGGATATCCAAAAAGCGGCAGAAAGAATAAAAAATCTGAAATTTTAAGTAAAGTGCAAAAATTTGCACTTTTTTTTTCGTATAAGAGTATATGAAGTGTAATCGATGTCAAAATGAAGATCCTAAATTATTTGCGTATGATCATGGAGTTTATTATTGTCGTAAATGCATTGATTTTTCTAGGTTGGAGGTTAATGAAAAAATAAATCCGGTTAAATTGAAGCATAGAACGTGGAAGGGTAAACCTAAACTTGATTATGAACTCACTGCTTCGCAAAAATGTGCAAGTCACGAAGTATATCAACATTTAAGTAAAGGAAAAGACGTAATACTTTACGCCAGTACAGGTGCCAGGCAAAACAGAAATTTGTTTTGAAAGTATCTGTGGATATTTAGCACAAGGAAAGAAAGTAGGATTTGCAATCAGTCGAAGACAGGTTGTTCTTGAAATCGCAAATCGTTTGCGGATAGCGTTTCCTGAATTAAGTGTATGTGAAGTTGCTCAAGGATATACCCAAGTTACAGATGCAGACCTTATTGTATGTACTACACACCAGTTGTATCGTTATCCATATGCCTTTGATTTATTAATTTTAGATGAGTTAGATGCCTTTCCTTTTTGTGGGTAATGAAGTACTTCAGGCCATAGCGAATCAGGCGTGTATTGGACAAAAACTAATGTTGAGTGCAACACCAGACAAAGAGAGTATGGAACTTGTGAAACAAAATAAAATAGAGCTTGTGTGTTTGTTTGAAAGGCCACATAAACACCCGTTGATTGTGCCTAAAGTGATACAGGTATCTATTTTAATTCAAGTATGGATTGTAATTTATTTGTGCATAAAATTCCAAAAAGAGGGAAAACAAACATTAGTTTTTGTCCCTCGAAAAAAAGATGGAAGGTGGATGAAGCTGATTCTTAATGTGTTTGTGAAGACAGATTTTATTCATTCTTCTACACAAAATAAAGATGAAATTTTAGATTGTTTTCGCAATAAAGAATTGAGTGCACTAGTTTGTACCACACTATTAGAAAGAGGAATCACGATTCCAAGCGTTCAAGTTGTTGTTTTTAAAGGAGATCATTCAGTCTTTACCACGGCCAGTCTTATTCAGATTTTTGGACGTGTGGGACGAAGTTTTAAAGATCCAGAGGGAAAGGGTGTGTGTTTATGCCAAGCTTCAAGCGAATCTATCAAAGATTGTGTGAGTCAAATTACGAAGATGAACGATACTGTTTATGTTGCCACAAAAAAATGAGTGCAATTCGCAATTTTGAGATTTTCTTTTATAATGATCTTTTGATATGTCCGGATTGTTCAAAAAATTTCAAGCTACATAAACAAGTCTATAATATAGATGGTATCCCTTTATATGTTCTCTATGAGTATGATGAGTTTTTAGAGAGGTTGTTTTTTTCAGTATAAGGAACAAAGGGATGTTGTATTAAAAGATGTTTTTTTTGTGTGAACACTTATATTTAAAGAATATCTTTAAAAAATATTGTGTCTGTACTTTATGCAGTAGTGATGCAAAAACGTATGGAAAGGGATTTGAACCAGCTATTGATATGTATTCGTCGTTAGATGTTTTTGTTCATTCTCCTTTCTACAAAAAAGAAGGATATAAAGCAGTCTTCAAAGAACAAAATTGCAAAGATCACAAATTAAGAATGTATTGGGTTTGAAACAATTGTATCCATTGCCTAAAAAGAAAATATTGTTGGTGGATGATGTTTGTACAACTGGAAGTACACTATTGGCCGCAAAGCAGTTGATCCATCCGGACTGCATGTTTGTTTTAGCGGCACATCCACTTTGGATTTTGGCAAATCAAGAAAACATAGTGGTCAAATCAAAGGGGTTTTGGTAAAATATTCTAAAAGGGGCGATAGAAGCTATGGATAAGAAAAGAAAGAATGAGAATGATGAGATTTCTCAATTACTAGATTCATTTCAAAAACAAACGAGGAAGATACGTTAGAACAAAAAATGGATCAATTCACAAAGAATCAAACTCGTAGTCGAGTAGAAAAACATAAACCTGAACCGGAAATTCCGTTTCAAGCAAAAAAAAAAGAGGAACCTTCACTAGGAGATACGTTTGTGGTTGGATCAAAGGATTTAAATGAGTCAAAAGAAGATCTTTCTGCAACTCGTACAGTAATGTGGAATGCGGATGATTTAAAACAGGAAGCAGATTCTACAAATCAAACTGTTGTGATTGATGATGATGAAATTCAGTCTTTGTTAGAGGAGGGTAAGGGTCCTCAATTAAAAAAAAGAGAAGTAATCAACAAGAAAAAAGAGCCGAGCAAAAAGAAATCAGCAAGACCAAAAAAAAGAGCCATTCTAAAACTGGAATGTATGTTGCCTTAGGTGTTGTAGGTGTGTTGTTGGTTTCATTATTGATATTTGGTGGCATGAAACTAATGACTGGTGGATTGTCTAGTTCTGATGAAAAAAACATCGGAGGTTCAAAAGAAGAATTACCAGGAATTATTAGATTTTGCAAACAACTATGATGATTTATCTTCAAGTGACCAAAAGAAAATTATTGGTTTTGAAAGTAAATATAACAGTTTAACGCGTAAACAAAGAGAGAAGATTGATGAAATTTTAGAAGAGGTTACCGGTAAAACTTTCAATGAATTACTTGCGAGTGCAAATAAGAAGACAAGTACGAAAAAAGACAACAACAACACTGAAATTGCTTTGAAAAGAAAGCGCAGTTGAAACAAAAAAATCAATGATCTTAAAAAAGCAGTTGTTGAGTGCACAATCAGAATTAGAAAATGCGCAGAATGCACAGTCTTCAGCTCAAAGTGATGTCGATTCATTACAGTCTCAGATTGATTCTGCAGGTGGCAGTGTAAGTGATGCTCAAAGTGCTTTGTAATTAGTGCACAAGCGGATTACGATAATGCGCAAAGTGCGCTACAGGTATGTGAGAATCGTCGCAGTGAATTGGAGCAAATTCCAAATAGCGAATTGACGCAAGATCAATATACAGAGTTACAAAGAATTATATGCTGAACATCAGGGATTGGATGATAATGTAAACACAACAAAATCGGCTTTGGCTGATGCAAAAACGGCATTAAGTCTGCACAAAAGAATTCGGATACTTCTTCTTTACAGAATAAGTTAAAATCAGCGAAGACGAAATTGATAGTGCAAATTCAGATGTAACAGATGCACAATCAAAAGTAGATTCATTGAATTCACAAATCAATGATTATCAAAATCAATTGAATCAATTAGATTAGACAATACAAAATGTATTGTCTTTTTTCTTTGTGTGACCTTTTAATGTCTTGTGATTTTTGTTAGAATATATACGGAAAGTCAGGTGAAAATATGCGTAATGCGATTGTTCTGGCGGCAGGAAAAGGAACTCGAATGAAATCAGATCGTAGCAAAGTAATGCATACGATTATTGATCGTTCAATGTTGGCTTACATTATTGATGCTTTAAGAGCGGTATCTGTAGAAAGAATTGTAGTGATTGTCGGATATCAGGCTGAAAGTATCAAAGAAGCTTTTCCAGATGTTGAATTTGCTTTTGCAAAGCAACCACAATTGGGGACAGGTCATGCGGTTATGCAAGCTACACAATTAAAGGATGAAGATGGGGATACATTGATTATTAATGGAGACGGACCATGTATTCACCTGAGACATTGGAAAAACTATTCCAAACCAATCAAGATGCATCATTAACTCTATTAACTTCTGTATTGGATGATGGAGCTCATTATGGTCGTATTGTTCGTGATGAAAATAGTCATGTTCAAGCGATTGTAGAGGCAAAGGATTGTACAGAAGAACAAAAACAAATTTGTGAAATCAACGCAGGTATGTATTGTTTCAAGAACAGAGATTTATTTGACAATCTTGATAAATTAACAACAAATAATGCTCAACACGAGTATTACTTAACAGACTTGGTTAAGATTTTGGCAAATCAAGGAAAGGTTGTTAAGGGGTTGGTAGTTGAAGACCGTGATGAAGTCATGGGAATCAATGATTGTGTAGAATTACATAAAGCGTATGAATGGATGCGCAATCGAATCAACAATAACTGGATGAAAGAAGGGGTACAGATTGTAGACCCATTGCGAACAGTTATTGGAAAAGATGTAACGATTGGACATGATGTAATTATTCATCCAAATGTTGAAATTCTTGGACATACAGAAATCGGTGATTTCGTTGAGATTTTACCAGGTTCTTATTTGAATAATTCGAAAATTGAAGATCGTGCAATTGTAGATTCAAGTAAAGTCGTCAATTCTTGCATAGAAGAAGGTTCTGTTGTAGGGCCTATGTCTTATGTAAGCAATAATAAAACCATAAAATAAACCTGATAGGGTATGAGAAAGGATAAATCATGAAAAACACTATTGTATTTGCTTTATCATCTAGCGTTGGTTTAGCAGAAGATATTTGTAAAGAATTAGGATTGGAATTAGGTAAATGTGAAGTTAAACACTTTGCGGATGGAGAAATCTTAGTAGAACTTGGAGAATCTGTTCGTGGAAAACACGTATATTTTGTACAAAGTACAAATAAACCTGTAAACTCAAATTTAATGGAAATTTTAATTGGTATTGATGCATGTAAACGTGCAAGTGCTTTGCAAGCATTACGGCTATCATTCCATATTTTGGATATGCTCGTCAGGATCGTAAAGCGAAACCTCGTCAACCAATCACTTCTAAATTAGTTGCTAGTTTATTAGAAAGAGCCGGAGCCGATCGCGTAGTTACAGTTGACTTACACGCTACTCAGATTCAAGGATTCTTCGATATTCCAAAGAGACGATATTACTGCGAATGGATTGATTGCTGATTACTTCAAACACCAAGAAGGATTAGGTGAAATCGTAGTTGTATCTCCTGATCACGGTGGAGCTGTACGTGCTCGTAACTTAGCAAATGCATTAGGTGCACCTATCGCAATCATCGACAAACGTCGTCCTAAACCAAATGTAGCTGAAGCTATGAACCTAATTGGTGATGTTGATGGTAAAACTGCAATCATCATCGATGACATGGTAGATAGCAATTTGGTACATTAACTGCTTTGGTATCAAAATGTTGAAAGACAAGGGAGCTAAAGCGGTTTATGCTTCATGTTCACATGGTATCCTTTCAGGACCTGCTATCGATCGTTTAAAAGCTGCTAAGTTAACTGGATTCGTTTGTACAAATACAATTGATCAAACAGAAAACCAAAAAAAAATTATCCAGAAATGACTGTTCTTTCAATGGCACCATTGTTAGCTGGATTGATTCATGCAGTTGAAGAAAATTCTTCATTATCAGAAGTATTAGCACACGCATTTGATGACTAATATGGAAACATTGTTTATTGGCTATCCTTCTTGTTCAACTTGTAAAAAGGCATATAAAGCTCTACAAGATTTGGGTATTGAAGCTACATATCGAAATATTAAAGAAGATAATCCAAAAAAAAGAAGAGATTCAAAGTTGGATTGATCGTGGTGTGGAATTAAAAAATTGTTCAATACAAGTGGTATGTTGTATCGTGAATTAAATGTAAAAAGAAAAACGCGAAACATATACAGAAGAACAATTGATTGAATTACTTGCCTCAAATGGTATGTTAGTAAAAAAGACCGATTGTGATCCAAGGAGATATCATTATCATAGGAAACAAAGTATCAGAATACGAAAACTTACAAAAATAGACCTGTCTATCGACAGGTCTTTATTTAATCAAAAATGGAATTGAAGTTCTCTTCAATTTGTCTACATGCACTTGCTTCATCAAGTTGTTTAATTTCACAAATTTTCTTTGCGACATATTCTACATACATAGGTTCATTTTCTTTTCCACGATAAGGAACAGGTGTTAAATAAGGAGAATCCGTTTCTGTGATGATTCGATCAATAGGACATCTTTGAAATACATTCAGGGGCTTGTCTAGCATTTTTGAATGTGATAGGTCCGGCAAACGAAATCATAGAATTCATTTTTAAACATTCCATCATAGTTTCTTTACTTCCGCTGAAGCAATGGAAAATAATTTTTGTCTTTGCGTATTGTTTTAAAATATCCATGCAGTCTTTTTGTGGATTCGCGCATATGAATAGAAATAGGAAGATTGTGTTCATTCGCAATTTGAATCTGCTTGATAAATAGCTCTTTTGTAAATCATTAAAACTTGTATCCCAATAGTAATCCAATCCAATTTCTCCTAAGCAATCTAAATAAGGCGTTTGATCAATGAGATACTGAATTTCTTTATCTGCAACTTCTTTGGCATCACTTGAAACCATCCAAAGGCAATTTTAAAAAATGGATATTTTTCTTTTACCTTTTTCGCACGTTCTAATTCTTCAGGACTTGTGCACATGATCATGCATGAAGTAAGATTTTTAGCTTTGATATTTTCAATGATCTCGTCAATTCGACTATATAAACGATCACAAGTGATGTGACAATGACTATCTGTATACATAACTAACCTTCTTTCTTAAAATAGTATATAATTGTGTTAAAAGAGGTGCAATATGAAAATTAGCATGGAATTAAATGTAAGTGATAAAGAGTTTTATGATTTGATGATGAAATCTTTAAAAGAAGAAGTTAAAAATGTCACGAAGAAAAATTTAGAATTAAAAGAAGGGTTAAAATATAAAAAAGAAATCAGCTCAAAGAAAAGGAATCGGCTCAGAAATTACTGTGCATATTAAAAGGTTGATTCCGAATACATTGTATGAAGCAACGTTTGTCACGGCAATCGACCATACAACTATTTCTTATAAGATTGAATCTTTAAATGAATCAAAAATCAAAGTGACTTATGAAGAAATTTACGAAAATGTTTCTCCAAAGGAAATTCCTGTTTGGAGACAAAAAATGGCAGAAAAACAGTCGGCTAAAAAAATCAAAGAAAATGTTTAAAGAGGTTGAAAAGTTTATTTTAAATGAAAGAAATAACAAGAACTGATTATACCAGAATAGAAACCAAGTTTTCCATCTTGGTTGCTTTTTTTTTTTTTTGTTTATATGCGTTATAAGATTGGTATAGAAAAGCTTTAACCCAAAGAAAAGAAGGAGGAATTGGATATGAAAAAGTTAGGTTATTTAGCGGGGGGGCATCATTGTTATTTGTTCCAATGCCTCTATATGCAAAGCAGGAATTGGTTCTAGCAACCAAGTATTTACTCACACTGGTTGGTTCTCAGTTATTTGTATGGCAACAATCGGTGTTGGAGTTGCGATTTGTTCAAAACATCAGAAATAATAATGAAAAAAAGTTTTAACAGTAAGCATTATTTGGGCGGTGGATCTTTTTTATTTAAAATTTGAAGATCATTGATAATAACATATGTTACCTATAATTTTTGTGGAGTATGTTATACTGAGTTAACTGAAAGAGAAAGGGTAACTTATGGTCAAGCAATTATTTGGTGAAATTTCTTGAAGAAAAAGAAGTACCTACAATCACAAAAAAAGACACACATATTTAACGTATTATGGTTTAGAACAACAAGATACGTACGTGTTAAAAGAAGGTATTGTTAAGACTAGTATAATTTTGCGTGATGGAAGAGAATTTAATATTTCTTATATTAAAGGACCAGATATTATTTCATTATTAAAAGATGAAGTAAGTCAATATACATCGGCTCCATTTAACGTTCGTATTGAGAGTGAAACGGCTACTTTTTATCGTATTCCAAGAGTGTTATTCTGGGATTTTGTAAATCAAGATCCAGAGTTAAAAGAGTATGTGAATTCATATTATCGTACTAAATTAACGGAAGCTATTTTTAGACAACAACTTATGACTATGAATGGTAAAAATGGAGCAGTGTGTGCTTTTTATCTATCAATTGATTCCTATATTCGGAAGAAAAGTAAAAAAGGGTATTTTAATTGATTTCCAAGTGACAAACGATGATATTGCAGGATTCTGCGGTATTTCTACTAGAAATAGTGTAAATCGTATTTTAAGAGGGTTACGTGAGCAAAATGTAATCTCGATGGTCTATCAGAAGATTTTAATTTTAGACGTAGATTATTTAAAACAATTTGTACAAGCATAATACAAAACGGTAATCCGCAATTAGATAGGGTCGACTAAAAGTTGGCTTCAAAAATTGTAGGGCCGAAAACCCTATGTGTATTTAAAGGATTATTAACTAGGGAGCAGAGATTTCAATATCTCTGCTCTTTTTTATAATGGGTGATTTGAATGATTGAAATCAATGTATTCAGTTAACTTGTCATATAATTCTTCGAATCTTATGTCAATGTATCCTCGTAGTTCTTCAATTTCAAATTTCATTTCATTGTTTTGAAGATTTCTGAAGTATTCAATCAATTCAATAATGTCTTGTGCATCCATGATCATTTTTCCCTTGGTTCCAGGCTAAATGTAGCGTTTGGGTCGAGTACATACATTACACGATTGCGGAAGCGAGACCAGTTGGTGTAGCCATTGGCGTTGTTCTTGATACACTTGATAATCTTGTTTCGATTCTCAATGATCGCATTATTCACTTTTTTTATTGCAGACTACCACCTGGCCTTTGTCTGCTTCAACTTTATATTCAGTACCTACAATCGTAAATGAATTGATGATTTCCTGTTTCCAGTTGATCAGATTGTTGGAAAAGGCAATCATTTCATCAATGTTTGTATCAATGCAGCTGCGAATCAGATTTTCTAGATTTACTTTCGCATTGTCGATTGTAGATTTTGAATAGAAGTCTACAAGTTCTAGTTTTAATGAGTAACAAATAGTTAAATCATTATTGATTTCAAGCAGTTTCTTTCTTAAATCATAGTAGTTCATATAGCTTTTAAAATGAGAGTTGTATTTACGCTCACGTTCTACATCAAACAGTCTTCCATATTTATCTTCATCTTCTGGATTTTTTAAATAACGACCAGTTGAATTTTTTGAGAAGATAATATTCATCTGAAGCCTTATTATCTTTATATCCCTTCATGACTTTGATACGTACCTCATTCATTTTCCTATGGAAATCTTGGGAAAGATGGAAATAATCCAAAAGCATACAACAGGATGGAAACACCTTATGTACGACATCTCTATATACTTCATACATGTCTGAACAGGCGTATTTTTACCTTTTGCGTTCTTCTAAAGGGATCTTTTGAAAGTAGTTTAAAAGATATTCCTTTTTACGATTTGGAAGAACATCAACAGGAATCTGTTTTTTAAAATCAAGAAGAACACAGACATATTTACTCTTTTCGGATTTAAAGGCATATACCTCATCAAAATTAATGATTTCCGGAAGTGGGTTTCTGCCAATATCCACATGTTTATCAAAGATGGTGGATACAGAAGTTGGAGAAACATGATATCGTCTGGCAACGGAAGTAAATGTCTCATTGAAATCTTTCAGATCCTTCAGAATATTATGTACAGTAAGGATCGATATTTTCTGAGATTTGAAGACAAAAGGATTGAATTCATAATAGGTCTTTCCACAACATGAGCATTTGTAGCGTCTTGCCCTGTATTTTATTATGCATTTCTGTGTGGTAAGAGCCGAATGAGTGATCTCCTTGGTTACATATTCCTTGATTTTAGGCGCAGTAAACCCACAGTAAGGACAAGCCTGATGTTTATCTGTAAGAGTTACAACAAGAACCATCATCTTATTGAACGTAGTACAGAGAATATTGGCAATATCATCAGGATTCAGGTGAAAAAGATTGATTAACGGCGGCTTGAAAGCATCATTTTCGATCATAAGATCATCTCCTTTCTGATTTCAATGACATAATATCAAAAAGAAATCAGAATCAAAGTTGCGACCCTGTTGGTGACAGTACACAAAGTTTACAATAGCTTCTAGTGGATCCAAAGAGGATATTGTGACGCTTTAAAGATTCTATTTTCAAGTCATCCTGCTTGAAATCTCTCCAGTCTGGAAACTTGCTGAATCCCAGAATTCGATTACACGAGCTTTAACTTTACGAATCGTTTGTAGAGCAACTTCAAAAAAGAAGTAATCAAATCATCATTCTCATCAAGTGTAACAATATAGTAAATGAAAAGATAAGTGAACTGAGTATAAGGGACAAAATTAGTTGGAAGCAAGGCATGAGTGGATTTACATTGAGTGCACTGGATACGCTGAACATGAATTTGAATCTTACACTCACCACTGGAAAGATCATCAATGATCACAAATCTTGTGTAGTGTCCATATAATATAAAAAGGCCAACGACACCACAAACAGGACAATGTAAAGACAAGCAAATCGATCGCATTAACAAAAGCTTGATAATCATCTTTATTCAAAATCAGGTTGAAGTCGTTGGTAATTTTCAGTATCATATAATTGTCTAAGAGGACGGGTAGAAATCACAACTTTGATCGGTCTTTGGATTTCTACCTTTTTTACGTCCAATCCCTTCTAAAAATACTGTAACAAAAAGATAGGGAAAGTAAACCCTAAAAGTGTTTAAAGGTCATCTCTATCTCAGAGTCAAAATCCCTATGACTTTTAAAGGTTGATTTATCCCTATCTATTTTTATATATTCTACAAAACAAAGCGCAGAGTTAATAATTCTGCGCTTTAAATGGTTTTATGATTTTTTGATATGAATAGATTAATTGGCTTGCCATTAAACACCAAATAATGGGTTCGCAAAAGCATACACCTAAATATTTAAATGTAGGAACTAAAAATAATGTAAAGACAATTTTTCCAATGAGTTCAATTATACTAGAGAATAAAGGTGTTATTTTATATCCAAAGCCTTGAATCGCATTTCTTAAATTCAATAGTATACTTAATACTATGAAAAATGGAATATTGATTTTTAGATACATGGCGCCATTTTGTAGTACGGCATGCGTGTTGGATCCAGATAAAAGGTGGACTAGATTTTCAGCTGTAAAATAAATAAGTATACTTAAAAAGATGGGATATATAATACCGCAGATGTTTGAAAGACGAACCCCTTTTATAATTCGCTCATAATTTTGAGCTCCCTTGTTTTGAGAGACAAACGTTGCCATTGAGGCCGCCAATGTAGAAAGAGGCAGACAAAATAACGAGATTAATTTTCGAGCAGCCGTATGGGCTGTAATGATTTGAGTGCCTAGACTGTTGATTCCAGATTGAAGAATGATGGTTCCAATGGATACGATTGAAAACATAAACCCCATCGAAAAGCCTTGTCCCAACAAATCATTGATCATATAAGATTTAATTTGAAAATGTTCTTTTCTAGGTATCAAAATTTTAGCTTTTCTCAAAATTAAAAAGAAACAAATTATAGTTGAAATGACTTGGGCAATAACAGTAGCTACAATTTGCGCCAAATACACCCATATCGAGTATTGTGATACATACAATATCAAGCGCAATATTTATAATAGATGAGCAGAAAAGTACAATCAATGGTCTTAGGCTATCGCCAATAGCTCGTAACATACCGGCACCTAAATTGTAGAACATGGTGATGATTAAAAAAGGCAGATATGCATCGAATGTAGTTTAATGAATCGTGATAAATACTTTTGGGAGTCTTTAGAATTGTTAATAGATATGGCATCGAAACATAGGAAACGATTGTGATCACAATGGAGATGATCAATCCTAAAATTAGAGATCTTTGCAACGCTTTTCTTTAGTTCATTTTCATTTTTAGAACCATAATATCTTGTCTGTAACAATACTAAATCCTGTTCCACATCCGTTGGAAAACTGAACAATCAATTCAAAGATAGCGGCAGTAGCACCCATTGCGGCTAGGGCATTGTCGCCTAAGAAATGACCAACTAATAATGTATCGATTGTATTGTAGAGTTGTTGAAATAGATTAGAAAAGAAAAGTGGAATCACAAAGAAAAGGAGTCCTTTTGCGATGCTTCCTTGCGTTAGTGAATGATTTTTCATGAGATCAGCCTCCTTTTTGAATATAATATAAACCAGATTACTAAAATAGTTCCTTTAATAATGCTTGAAATTGAAATGGCCCACCATACTCCATTTACTCCTAAATAGTGAGATAGCAGAATGGCCATAGGAATTCTCGCAGACGTGAATATAATGGATACAATACTAGGTGGCAGAGTTTTACCAAGTCCATTAAAAGCACCTTGTGTAGCTATTTCTATGCACATAAATAGTTGGGAATATCCAAGTATAATTAGATAGTCAATTCCATAAGGAAGGATATTTGTTTCATGGATGAAACATGAGAATATCGGTCCAGGAAGGAAAATTAAAACGGCTGTTGTTAATAATCCCCATAATCCAACCACTAGCATGCCAGTTTTATAACCTTGTTTTACACGATCATAGTTTTTTGCACCATAATTTTGCGAAGTGAACGCATTGATGGATGCGCTGAATCCATCACTGCCATCCATGAGATAGATTCAATTTGCGAGCCTACTTTTTGTACGGCAACACTGATAGCTCCAAAACTTGAGATTAGGCGTGCAATGTACATAGAAATACATGTAAATAACATGCTTTGCACAGAGGATGGAAATCCTATTTTTAATATTTCAGAAATATGATTCAATTCTGGTTTTGACAAGATACGGATATTTCTAAATAGATCAAGATTTTTTGCGTTATATAAAAAGACCAAAGTAACAATGATTTGAGCAAGAATTGTTGCGAGAGCCGCACCGATGACTCTAAGATTGAATACGAAGATGAGTACAGGGTCTAAAATTAAATTTAATACTAGACCGGTTGTTGTGGCTATAAAAGTGCTTTTTGAATGACCGGCAGCCGTAAGGATTCCGGTAAAAATCTGATTCACAAAAGAGAATACAATAAAGCCACATGTAATCCATAAATAATTCTGAGCATCTTGAATAATAGCAGGATCTGATAAATTAAATAATTGAATTAAATACTTTTGAAAAACAATAATAATAATTCCATATATAAGGGCAAAAAATAAGGAACTTTGAAAAAGCTGCCTGAATATAATTTTTTGTTTGTTCTTGATTATTAGCTCCAAGACTTTGTCCAACCAAGGCTTGTGATCCAATCTTAGGCATGTTCACAAGGCCGTTAGCCAAATACATGAAATTTCCAGATACACCAATACTGGCAACGGCGCCAGAACCTAAAAAACCAATCCACAACATATCAACCAGGTTATAGGCCATCTGAATAAAATACGTTGCCATGATTGGGATTGCTAATAAACTTAATGATTTAAAAATAGGACCGTGCAGTAGGTTAATACTCTGATTTTTTTTTCATACAGGGAATATTTTATCAAGTTTTTAAGAATTTTAAAACAAAAGAATGGATGTGATCGCACATCCATTCCATCAAATACTCTTTTTAGTTCTCTTAATGCATTTAAGTCCAGTCCAACAATCTCAGAGATTTCTTCAAGTGTTTGATTATTTCTTACAAGCATTTTAATTGCTATTTTGATTTTGTATTTTTACACCACGCTCAATACCTTGTTCAATGCCTTGCTTGATACCCATCTGGATTCCTCTGTTTGTTGATTCTTCAAACATTTCATAGAATGCTCTGCACACTTTTACATCTCCTTTCTCGCTTTTCTGGTAGATACTCAATAACTTTTAGTTCTTTGTCACTACATACGCAAAACACAATGCATCACGATTAAACTCTCGATCTAGGTCTTCTTTTAAAATCTGCTTTCTATAGATCAAAAAATTCCTGTGTTGCCTTTTCACCTGTACTATACTTGTGATTTGTGTTTAGCTCAATCTTTTAGCTTGACATTCCACTTGGATTCACCTACATATAAGACGACTGTTAAAATCATTGGTAGTCTTGTATGCATAGGTACATGCTTCTTAAAGCATTGACGAATATAACGCATACGAGCAACACTTTCATATTCCATGACTCTTACGGCCATAGACGGATCGACATAGCTTTGACTTTCAATCACGAACAAATCTAAATAAGTACCATCCTCATACCGCTTGGTGATATCCACATGCTTACTAGAAACATTCATGACAAGTTCACTGTTTTCATCCTTAAGATATTCAGGCTTCAAGACTAGTTGTCCATAAAATAAAAAAGTGCATTGGAGATCGAGACAAAGTTTTTGGGTTGTCCTAAAAACTTCTTAGACTCAATATCCATCGAATTCAAGATGATTCCTCCTTTCTTCTCTCTCTAATACGAAAAAAAAAGGAAATTTTAGAAAAGATGTATATTTTGATAATTTCACATAATTCATTTTGATTTCACAAGATTTACCAAAGTTATACTAAAATTATGACAACATGGGATGATATTCTATAAGTGCCTTAAAGATAAGGCAATGAATATAGAAATAAACCAATATTCATATCTCTCTCTAAAAAATAATAATAAACAAAAGAAACCATTCTAGACGCCAACACTAGAATGGTTTCTTTTATTTGAAATCCGATTTCTTGATATATGCATAGCTATTCTTATATTTAGCATTTATATTCAAATGATTATCTTTAACAGGTGCTTCACTTGATATTTTATAGTACCCATACTTATCTTTTAATATATGAATCGATACAATACTTCCTTTTTTATGAGTATAAATAACATCTTTTTTGTTTGGTGCATATACCTTTAAGTCCTTAGATAGTTGTATTATTTTGATTGGATTCTTTTTTTTGGTCAATACCATCTTCATCCAATTGATAATAGAAACTAGCCGCTTTTTTCTCCCCAGTACGGATCAGAAGCATAGTTCACGTTGATGCCACTTGCCTTATCCCCAAACCACGAACCGTAATATCTTGAATCTTCAGGATTTAGATAACCTTGCCGCAAGAAATTGTAGGCATGTTGTTTTACACAATCTGCTATTGATTTGTATTGATTTGCGTTATCTGGATTTTCATCAATGGTCGCATGACCGAATAAATTATGATATTCAAGCGCATACTGACTAAGTCCTAGACCACTCTCATTTAGGGCAAGCGCATACATCATAGATGCGTTGATTGTGTATTTAGCTTGTATATTAAAAAATACATCGGCTTGATTATAGAGTGCGGATTCATCGTTGACATACGTATTATAAACCGCATGATTCAAATACGACGTGGTTCTGTGTGGAACATATTGATAATAGTTATAGTATGGATTTTTATTGACCTTTTTATCATCAACTAAGTTTTTATAGCTCGTATAAAAAATAGTGACCATCATATGAATAATAGGCAGTACCTTCTTTTTAAAAATTTTGGGGCAGGACCAATCGCAATAGAATTCGCATTTCCTTGAACAAGATCTGTAGAAATCGTATGAATGAGGGAACCGTTATAAACATAATATGTGGATAAAGTATAAGAATCGTCATATAAGTACAATTCAACATTGTTGATGTCTGCCCATGCTTGTATGCCGCTTATTTTAAAGTGAACCTTCTTTCCGTTAAAGCTGGTTCCTAAATATTGAGCATCTGCACCATAACTTCCATTCACATATCCAGTTTCACCTGTATCTGTTGTGTATTCTGTATTTTCAGTTATGTCTTTCGTCTTTAAATTAACAATGCCAGATTGAAGTCGTAAAATTTTTCCGTTTTCATCTTTTATGCACGCATACTTAGAATCGATTGTATCCATCTTAAAAGATGCGAAGATGTAATGCTTATAGGAAGCTTGTACTTCACTTGTATTTAAATCTTCTACGTAGTATTGTCCGTCTTCAGTGATTTTTAAAATGGTGAAGGGAATAACTATAAATACGAAAATGAGTAAAAGTAAGAATAAACACAACTGGTATTTTTTTAACTTTTCTTTTCTGTTTCATACTCATATTATACTCTTATCTTCAAAAATTGCGTAATAGGACAATTTCCATCGACAATACTTGTTCTTTATATTAAAATAGATGGGGTATATCGCTAAAATAAAGCGTTTTTTTAAGTGGTAAAACACTCAAGATATAAAAATTATAGAGAAAGGATGTATATTTATGGCAAAAATGGATGAGCGTTTAGAAAAAAATGGTCGAAAGCGTTATTGTGAAATCAATGATTTGATGATGCAAAGTGATGTTGTATCAGATCGTAAGACAATGGCAAAATTGGGGCGAGAACAAAATGAGTTGACACCTATTGTAGAAACATACGAAGAATATAAAAAAAAGCAGTTGATGAATTAGAAGAGGCAAAAGTTCTTTCAAAAGAGGAAGATAAAGAAATTCGTGAAATGGCACAAATGGAATTGAAGAATTAGAACCAAAAATCCAAAATTATTTAGACCGTTTAGAATTGCTTTTAGTACCAAAAGATCCTAACGATTCTCATAATGCGATTTTAGAAATTCGTGGAGCAAAGCTGGTGGAGACGAAGGAAATATCTTTGCCGGAGACTTATTTAGAATGTATTCAAAATATGCAGAGGCAAAAGGTTGGAGAACAGAAGTCATTGAAATGGAAGATAGTGAAGCTGGAGGATTCTCATTGGTTTCATTTAAAGTCAATGGAGAAGGGGCTTATGGAACTTTAAAATTTGAATCTGGTTCTCACCGTGTGCAACGTGTGCCAAAGACAGAATAACAAGGTCGTATTCATACTTCTACTGCAACAGTATTGTGTATGCCAGAAGTAGAGGGAGAAGACTTTGATATTGATATGAACGACTTGGAAATTGAAACAATGCGTTCAAGTGGAGCTGGAGGACAGACACGTTAATAAAACCGATTCAATTTGTACGTATCGTTCACAAACCAACAGGTATTGTAGTTAAGTGTCAGGATGGTCGTAGTCAACATGAAAACCGTGCAACTTGACCTTAATGACAATTCGTGCTCGTGTATATGAAGAAAGACAACGTGAATTGGATCAAAAGAACGACAAAGAACGTCGTACAAAGATTGGTACTGGAGATCGTGCAGAAAAAGATCCGTACATATAACTATCCTCAAAACCGTGTGACAGATCACCGTATTGGATATACAGTCAATCAGTTAGACCGTATTATGGATGGTCGTTTAGATGATTTAATGGCTGCATTACGACTTGCAGATCAACAGGCAAAAATTGCTGGAGAAAAAGAATAATGAGTACATATCATTCATTGATCAATGAAGGTAAAGAACGTCTTTATAAAGGCTGGTCAAGGTGAACAGGCAGCTCAACTTTTCATGGTAGAGTTATGTCGTCAAAAAAAATGTAAATCTATATATTTCTATGGATGAAGAGGCGGATGAACAAATTCAAACGGATTATTTAGAAGGAATTCATTTAATGGAAAATGGAGAACCATTAGGCTATGTATTAGGGTATGAATGTTTCTATGGCTATGACTTTATTGTGAATGAAGATGTTTTAATTCCTAGACCTGAAACAGAAGAACTTGTAGGACTTGTATTATCTAAGTTTGATGATTATTTTGCCGATAAAGATCATGTCAATGTATTTGATGTGGCAACAGGATCAGGTGCAATTGGTATCACTTTAAATCTAGAAGAACCTAGAATGGATGTGATCGCATCGGATATTTCAAAAGAAGCTTTAGTGGTTGCACAAAAGAATAATGAAAAGTTGGATGCGCATGTAAACTTTATTTGTGGAAGTATGTTAGATCCATTTGTAGATCGCGATTTACATTGTGATATTCTAGTTTGCAATCCACCATATATTCCAAGTGAAGAGAAGATGGAACAAAGCGTTGTGGACTATGAACCACACGTAGCTCTATTTGGTGGAGAAGACGGATTAAAATTCTATCGTGATGTATTTGAAAAAGCACATTTAGTATTGAATGAAAAAGCCTTCCTTGCCTTTGAAATGGGATGGGATCAAGGTGAATCTTTATCGAATCTAGCTCGTGAATATTTTGAATCTGCAACGATTACTGTACATAAAGATATGTCAGGAAAAGATCGTATGTTGACGATTGAATTATAATTTAAAAATTGATGAGCAATACATTTGAAATATTGAAATGAATATGCGATATTATATACATAAAAGGAAATAGTATATTTCAAGAGGAGGATTATTTATGAAATATAGATGCTTAATTTGTGGACACATTTATGACGAGGAAAAAAGAAGGCGTAAAATTCGCGGATCTTCCTGCAGATTGGAAATGTCCAACTTGTAAACAACCAAAAGAAAAATTTGTTCCAGTAGAGGACGAAATGACTTGGGTCCGTTGAACACGTGGTAGGAGTCGCAAAAGATGTTGATGAAGACATTAAAAACGATTTACGTGCTAACTTCGAAGGTGAATGCTCAGAAGTAGGTATGTACTTGGCAATGGCTAGAGTTGCTCACAGAGAAGGATATCCAGAAGTTGGATTGTATTATGAAAAGGCAGCTTGGGAAGAAGCAGAACATGCTTTGCAAAATTTGCTTTGAATTATTCGGCGACGTTGTTACAGATTCAACTAAGAGAAATCTTGAAATGCGTGTAGAAGCTGAAAATGGTGCGACTGCAGGTAAAGTTGATTTAGCTACTCGTGCTAAAAAGGCAAACTTAGATGCAATTCATGATACAGTACACGAAATGGCTCGTGATGAAGCTCGTCATGGTAAGGCATTCTTTGGATTATTAAAACGTTATTTTGGTGAATAATGCATTTAGAAGCTTCTGAATCAATCGGAAGCTTTTTTTCTTGTTTTCGTGTATAATAAGTTGTGTCTAACGAATATATAGAAAGAAGGATCAAGATGATTGGTAAGAATAGTCCATGTTGGTGTGGTTCTGGTAAAAAATATAAACATTGTCATGAAGAATGGGACAATACAATTAATGTATTAAAACTACAAGGAAAAATTGTTCCTAGTCATAATTTAATCAAGTCGGAAGAAGATATTAAATGGATCAAAGAAAGCGGCTAAAATCAATAATGCAGTTCTTGATTTAGTTGGAGAAAAAATCTGTGCAGGTATGACGACAGAAGATATTGATAAATTAGTATATGATTATACAACAAGTCATGGTGGGATTCCTGCATGTCTAGGTTATGAAGGGTTCCCTAAGAGTGTTTGCACATCTATTAATAATGAAATTTGTCATGGTATTCCAAGCGAAAAAGTCGTATTAAAAGATGGCGATATTATAAATGTAGACTGTACTACCATTGTACATAAACACTTTGCGGATGCATCTAGAATGTTCTGTATTGGTCATGTAAGTGAAGAGGCAAAACGCTTAGTTGAAGTGACTAAAGAATGCTTAGAAATTGGTAAAGAAGCCGTACGTCCTTGGGGGATACATTGGAGATATTGGTGCTGCTATTCAAGAACATGCACACAAAAATGGTTACAGTGTTGTTGTTGATTTTTGTGGACACGGTGTTGGTAATGCTTTCCATGAAGATCCATATGTACATCATGTAGGAATTCGTAATACAGGTATGGTTATTGCACCAGGTATGGTCTTCACTATTGAGCCTATGATCAATCAAGGAACGCGTGATTTATACATTGATAAAGATAATGGATGGACATCTTACACAAAAGATGGAAAGTTATCGGCACAATGGGAAAAAACACAATTCTAGTTACAGAAAAAAGGAATTGAAGTATTAGCTTGGTAAGAAGTCAATAAAATGACTTCTTTTTTGATGAGGTTTAAAAAAAGGGAATATGTAAAAGAGTATGATTGAGGGGAATACTTTAAAACTCATTTTGAATTTTAGTATTCCATTATTATTAGGAAATTTATTTCAACAATTTTATAACGTTGTTGATGCGGCTATTGTTGGGCAAACACTAGGGTCTTATGCATTGGCGCCGTAGGCGCAAGCAGTAGTGTGCAGTTTTTTGATTCGATTTTGTATGGGAATATGCCAAGGCTTTTCGATTATGGTTTCGCAAAGTTTCGGCGCAAAAGACTCGATGAAATGCATACTTATATTTATGCAGGAGTCGCATGGACGCCCATTACGACTTTTTGTGGTATCCATCTTAGTCGTTGTATTTTGTGCAGACATTCTTCACATTTTACAAGTCAATGATGAAATCTTTTAAAGATGCCTATGCCTATTTAGTTGTCATATTTGCAGGGATACCATTTACATTACTCTATAATTATTTATCGGCTATATTAAGAGCTATTGAGATTCAAAAACACCCTTTTTCTTTTTAGCTTTTTCCCGTCGCTTTTAAATATTGGCCTTGATTTTTTTCTGCATTCTTGTTTTGAAATGGGGATGTGCAGGAGCTGCCATCGCAACCATTTTTGCGCAAGCCGTAAGTGGCATTTTGTGTTTCTTATTAATTGCGTTTAAGGTCAATGTTTTACATATACCTAAATCAAGTCGTTATGTGGATAAGCAACATTCTCTAAAACTACTTGCCATGGGCGTTCCTATGGGTTTACAGTTTTCGATTACAGCCATAGGTTCTATGGTCATGCAGTCGGCTAACAATGCTTTGGGAACCATTTATGTTTCTGGTTTTACGGCAGGTATGCGCATTAAATCGTTGATGATGTGTCCATTTGATGCATTAGGTGCAAAAGCTGTTTCTACATTCCTTTCCCAAAACTATGGAGCTTGCAAGTTAGAACGAATCCATGATGGATATCATAAAGGTGTAATGGTGAGTATTTTATATGGTGCATTCGCCTGTGTCGTAATGGTTTTCTTTGGAAGAATTTTAAGCATGATGTTTGTGAGCGCCAATGAATCACAAGTGTTAGATGCGAGTGCGTTATATTTAAGAAGAATGGGCTATTTCTATCCTGTACTAGGGATTTTAATCACAACAAGAATGTCCGTTCAAGGCCTTGGCTATTCTGCTCGAGCTATGCTTGCAGGCTTTGTAGAAATGATTGCACGCGCATTGTGGCATTATGCTTTGTTCCTATTTTCAAATATAATGCAATCACATGGGCCGATCAACAGCATGGGTTGCAGCTTTACACTTGTATTGATTCCATTGTGGCTCAGTGCAATGCGTGCGGTTCAAAAGAAAATGAGTTAAATTAGAAGTCTAAATGACTTCTTTTTTTGACTTTTAATATCTTTTCATATACATCTAAGGTAGAGATCATTAAAAATATGATTGACACCAAATACCAGGTGAAAAGATATCTTCTTGGGATAAGTTGTTAAATTGGATCATGATATTCATTTTGAAGATATAGTTAAAGTAATGAAAGAATATGGATATGAGATCAAACAACCTAAAGGTGGTTCGAGTCGTTGCTCATTTGTAAAACCTGGATGTATGACATGTTCAGATTCATTAGATGACTTATTAGAACTTGCCAAAGACGCAAAAAAGAAACATGGAATTTAGGAAGATGGGAAAGAGATTTCGCTTCTAGTGATCTACAATCGTATTCAGGACAACTTAAATTAAGAATACCCAAAAGGATTCATAGATTCTTATCCATGCATGCCAAAGAAGAAGGCATTAGTATGAATCAATATTGTTTGTATCTTCTCGCAAAAAATGATACAGAATATAAAAAAAGAAAGACGTTAATTGTCTTTCTTAGATATAATGGATTTCAACTCCACCAAAATGAATACGCCCTGTGATATTTAATGTAGGATAGCCACTAGATGATGGCTGTCCTTTTTCATCAACTCCACCAAAGAAGGCACGAACATGACTTTGTACACTCCATTCTTTAGGTACATAGAGTTCAATACCTGTAAAATTTCCATCGATTTCAATCGTAGCTTGATTTTGAATGGTAGCCTGATCAAAATAGAGTTTCAATCCTGAAAATTTAGAGTCAATGGTCACATATTGTAAATCATTGGTTTGAATATATTGAACTTTTTCACCAAAACTAGAAGTAATATTGATGATAGAATTTGTTGAATATTCTACATCTTCTGTATCGTCATCACCAAAATTGATTTCAATTTGTTTGTTGACTTTAATATGGCTTTTTTTCAGGATGGAAAATACTAGTTAATCCCCAAGCTAATAGCCAAGTAGCTAATAATAGAAGCCATAAAGAAATTTCTTCAAAACCTAAATCTTCTCTGAATAAATAGAAAATAATCGCAATTCCAAATAGTGGACTGTAGAAGCTTCTTTCTTTGATTCCGTCGATAATAACGGATAGACAGATAAGAGTTCCAATGATTTTCCATAGACTGAATGTAAATGGTAGAAAACCAAATAAGTTTCCAAAAAATTAATATGGCACCTAGAATACAAATTATGCCCCAAAACCAATTTCTTTTCATAAATGATTCCTTCTTTCTTTTTAATACTTTGTAGTACATTCTTGATACATAGACTTGTTTATGACTATTTTGAAAAAGTAATGAGATGACTCGATACGGAATGAGACAGAGAGTAAATTCTCTGTATATTCACAATTGTAGATTTAGAGATCCTTAAAAAGGAATTCGGCAATATATTTTCTAATTCATACAACTTCTGTGTTGTAGAAAACATATCGCTGACAGTATGCGCATAGACTGTTCCATTATCACTCTCAAAGAATAAGATCGCATCTAAATCTAGATAATACTCCGTATCTTGTTTAAAGAATTGTATACTCTGGCTTTTTGATTTAAAATTTGAAATCAATTGTTTCAATTCCTCAGTATATTCTTTTGTACGTATGACAATTTCATCTTCGTTTAATGAATCATCAATCTCAATTCTTACTTTCATGGCTTTATTATTCCACAAGGAATTTTAAAAGTATAGTCTTGAAAAGTAAGTGGTAAAAATAGAAGGCTAAGTGGTTAATTTAAGAAAAAGAAGCGAAAAATTCACTTCTTTAGTGTTGCCTGCAACTAATTATATATATAGCTCCTTCATCAATCTTATATATTAAACGATCTTTAGAATTAATTCTACGACTCCAAAAACCTTTAAAGTTTCCAATCAAACGATGAGACTTCAAACATCATTGCTAAAAAAATATTGAAATAATGTCGTTTTATGTGAAATTAAATATTGAAATAACGACATTTATCTTGTTGACAACCAAATTATGTAAGAAATATTCACATGTAGTAAGACGAAGATTTTTAATTTTTGGTATAATAATAGAGTTGAAATGAGGTTTTACTATGGATGAAAATATAATTTCCTTAATTGCGAAAGAGCTGAATATTGCGATTTCTCAAGTTAAGAATACATTGGAATTATTAGAAGAAGGAGCTACAGTTCCTTTTATTGCACGTTATCGTAAAGAGCGTACAAAAGGTTTGGACGAAGAACAAATTCGTGTCATTCAAGAAAATTATGCGTATCAAGTGAATTTAGCTAAGCGTAAGGAAGAAGTCTTAGCTCGTATTGAAACATTAGGGAAATTGGATGATGAAATTATAAAGAATGTCAACGCATGTACAAAATTATCACAGGTAGAAGATATTTATCGTCCTTACAAACAAAAGAAAAAAGACGCGTGCAAGTGTTGCGATTGCCAATGGTCTCTGACCACTAGCCGATACTTTTATGTCTTTTTCCTCGTTATTTTAAAGAAACAGAATTAGATGCCTACATTAATGAAAACGTAAAAGATCGTGAAGTCGCTATTCAAGGTGCATGCGATATCATTGCCGAAAAAGTGAGTGATGATGTGGATGTGCGCAATAAAATATTGGATTCAATGACAAATTTTGGTCGTATTGTTGCAAGCGAAAAGAAAGATCATGAAGATGATCATAAAGTCTATAAGATGTATTATGACTATTCAGAAAGAGTGAATACATTAGCACCGCATCGAGTTATGGCTATTGATCGTGGTGAAAAAGAAAAAGTATTAAATGTTTCGATTTCCTTTAACGAAGAATATATCGAAAATTGGGTATGTCGAAGATTTATTCGCTTTACTAACAGTGGTACAAGTGAGTATGTTCGTCCGCCATTTTAGATGGCTTAAAAAGACTTGCCTATCCTTCCATTGAAAGAATGGTTCGTTCAAGAGCTTTAAGTGAAAAAGGCACATGAATCAAGTATTGATGTATTCTCTATGAACTTAGAAAAACTTTTACTTCAACCACCCATGAAAGATAAAGTGATTCTAGGCTTTGATCCTGCCTTTAGAACTGGATGTAAATTGGTACGTTATTGATGCATCGGGTAAGAAATTAACTGTCGATGTGATTTATCCACATCAGCCAAATGCGAAAGTAAGAGAGTCTGAACAAAAATTAGTTCAATTATGTAATGAATATCATGTGAATTTAATTGCGATTGGCAATGGTACGGCAAGTCGAGAAAGTGAAGCTTTCGTTGCGAATACAATCAAAAAAATTTAATTTACCAGTATCTTATACCATTGTTTCTGAAGCAGGTGCTAGCGTATATAGTGCTTCTAAATTAGCTATTGAAGAATTCCCAGACTTACATGTTGAGCAAAAGAAGTGCCATTTCTATTGCGCGAAGATTGATGGATCCACTTTCAGAACTAATCAAGATTGACCCTCAATCGATTGGTGTTGGTCAATATCAACATGATTTGCCAACCGCAAGATTAAAAGAACGTTTGGATTTCGTAGTTGAAAAAGCTGTTAACCGCGTGGGCGTAAATATCAATACAGCCAGTGTTTCTTTACTTAAAAATGTTGCGGGATTAAATAATGCGAGCGCATCAAGTATTGTGTCATATCGTGAAGAGAATGGAAAAATTGAATCGCGTACACAAATTAAAAAGATCCCTAAGATTGGTCCAAAAGCCTTTGAACAAGCAAAGCTGGATTCTTGCGTATTGAAGATGGAAAAGAACCGTTGGATCGTACAAGCATTCACCCTGAATCGTATAAGGCAACGAAAGTATTGTTGAAGGAATTAGGTCTGGATACTTCTGATTTGGGAACACAAAAGGCAAAAGACGTGATTTCTAATTGTGATACAAAACAATTGATGCAAGACACAGGCTTAGATAGTTATACATTGAAGGATATCTTAGATGCGATTTGTATGCCACTTAGAGATTATCGTGATAAATATGATGCGCCATTACTAAGAAAAGATGTATTGGAAATCGAAGACTTACATATTAATGATAAGCTAGAAGGTACAGTTCGTAATGTGGTTGACTTTGGTGCCTTTGTCGATATTGGACTACACGAAGATGGTTTAGTTCACGTTTCAAAGATGAGTACAAAACGAGTAAAACATCCAAGTGATGTTGTTTCTGTAGGAGATATTGTTACGGTATGGGTATACAATATTGATCAGGAGAAACAAAAGGTACAACTAACAATGGTCAATCCAAATTGACAATCAACAAACCGAGGTTTATTATCTTTACAAATGTAGGACAACGCATTGTTGTCCTTTTAATTTAAGGGAAGAGGATTATTATGAATATCACAACAATTGTTACACAAATGACTATTTTATTATTGATTATGATTGTTGGTTTTGTGGGAGCTAAAAAGAACATCTTTAATGATGAAGTAAATGTATATGCATCAAATATCTTGTTAAAAATCGGGATTCCAGGCTTGATTATTAGTTCAGTTAAAAATGGATCTCCATTTACAGGAAACGAATTATTCAATGTGCTTGTTATTTTTTTTCAATATTTGTGATTTTTACAGGGATTATCTCTAAAGTTATTGTAGAAGTTTTACACATTCAAGAAAATAAAGCCCTTTGGCAATTTATAATGCAATCTAAGAACACTCGTGACTTTAGTCGTGAGATGAATTAGATATGCAGATGTTAGATAAATAAATTAAAAATAATTGATAAATATAGTGCTTTAAGTATATACATATGTTATAATATTGATGAAGGAAAAACATATGGAAGTTGTTAAAGGAAGAGGCTATGTCTATTCAATACAGTATCATATCGTATGGTGTGTAAAGTATCGTCGTGATGTTTTGAATGGGCAGGTTGAAACAAGATTAAAAGAGCTGCTGACTCAGATTTCAAAGGATAATGGTTTTCAAATCTTGGAAATGAATATGAATGAGGATCATATCCATATGTCGATCAATTGTACGCCCAAAGACATTACATTCCAAATATTATAAAAGCTATGAAGGGTGTATCACCAGACTTTTGATGAAAGAGTTTGGGGATGATCTAAGATCCAAGTTATGGGGTGGACATCTATGGAATCCTTCTTATTTTTGTAGCTACAGTTTCTGAAAATACAGAAGAACAGATTATAGAGTATATAAGAAGTCAAAAAAGAAAATAGCGAATCAATAAGAGGAGAAATCATCATGGAAAAGGCATTCAAGTATCGTATGTATCCAAATAGAGAACAAAGAATATTATTAGCCAAGACTTTTGGTCGTACTCGTTTTGTATATAACCATTACCTGGCAAAACGTAGGGATGCCTATGAAAAAGATGGAATCACATTCAACTACACCTGTTTGGGAGGATGCAACGCCTGCTAGTAAAGCCATCATGTTTCGTGTGGTGGTAACGATTCCAATTGTGTTTAAACAAAAAGTTTTGTTGATTAGAAACTGACAGATATAAGAAAAATGAAACAAGAAGTCAGTTAAAGAGCTGCTGAACAAACCAGGGTAAAATTCTAGCAAATCGTTAGATGCAATGTTAAACATACCGCCTGGTGGTGAGCCTTTTAAGAGTAATTAAGGCTTACCGAACTTTAACAGTTCAAGCCACGGCGGCCGATGGAACACACGAAAAGAACCATTTTATCTCAAAAAACAGGCTTTTTAGCCATTGAAAGTATAAGCTGTCATTGTCAATTATCGGCACATAGCTCCGCTTCTTTCTTACTCCCTTGAATTCATTTCAACATCGGGCAAACCGAAAGATCAAAGATATTCTAACATTGCAAACGGCTTCGAACCACCCATCGCAACGGTTTTATATTCTTCTTCATACAGCTTTTTGACAAAACTGGTCACCATTTGTATCGTGATTTCTCCGCCTGAAGCCTGCAAATTTAAACAAGTTTAGGGATTTGGTTGTCTTAATATTTCCTCTTCTCTCAAAACAAGCCCACCTCGGCACCTGATTGTAATCATCATCATCTGCCTGAATTAAGGAACATCCAAGATTCCGTCGATCGGTCTGCACAAACTGGCCATCTTTCATTTTTGTTCCCACCTGCCTGAAAGGCAACCAGGAGAGTCTGTCTAAAATCTAAATAATTTTTCACAACCATTCTATCATAGTTGTATTGTATGATATAAGAAAAAGG
>VOFC01002387.1_pt1 | contig 98380 bp, 141 predicted proteins | sample 5384161 | NCBI WGS metagenome assembly VOFC01 (sample SAMN12384722, study PRJNA508395) | human gut metagenome | isolation source: healthy gut B | host: Homo sapiens
AGATGTTACTTCGGTAACATCTTTTTTGTGTTCTTTTATTATTGATGTCAAGATAGGGGAGAGTATCTGTTTTACAGACTCATAGGATTTTTTTTAAAACAAGAGATTATATAAGAGCCACCCCTCAGTCGTAGTGCGACAGCTCCCCCCTCAAGGGGGAGCCTTATGTATTGAGATAACATTTGTAGGGGCGACCATTAGTCGCACTCTTTGTATATCACAATATAAAGTAACCCCTTAGTCGCGATGCGACAGTTCCCCTAAAGCCACGGGGAGCCTTATGTATTGAGATAACATTTGTAGGGGCGATCATTGGTCGCCCGATTGGTATATCACAATATAAAGCCACCCCTCAGTCGCAATGCGACAGCTCCCCTCAAGGGGGAGCCTTTGTATGTTGATATGGAATGTTATATTTTAACGTTTTATCAACATTAAATCGTACTAAAAAATACTTTATCCACAATTTAAAGTTATTATCAACACAAAAAAGAACCGCATCAGACTAAGCGGTTCTTATTTTTGATATGATTATTCAGCTACATAGCCGTTAATCTTTTAGCACACTCAGGGCAAATATTCTTACCGTTGAATTGGAATATATTCTTTGCATCGCCACAGAATATGCATGAAGGTTCATACTTCTTTAGGATTATACAGTTATCTTCTGTATAAATTTCCATTGAATCCTTAATGTCGATTCCAAACTTTCTCCTTAGTTCTACCGGAATGACAATACGGCCAAGTTCATCAACCTTTCTAACGATTCCTACAGATTTCATTAAAAATTTCCTCCTTATATAATATTCTTTTTTTAAACGGTAAATTTATTATACCACATATGTAATAAATTGTCAACAAAAACAGAAAAAATACTAACAAAAATAATTTTTATAGAAATACCGCGTTTTATGCGGATTTTAGCGACAACCACAGCGAAATGGCTTTTTTAAACTCACATATCGTGCCAACATATTTTTTGCTTTTTATTACACGCTTTGACATATTCATCAAATAATCGGTATCATACTTAGCCGCAAGCTGTCTTAATGTATCTTTTTATCAATATTAATAATCATATTCGGTGCTTGCGATTGCATAAGAATTATATCACGCAGATATGCAAGCCAAAAAACGAATATATTTTCAGCCTTATCTTTATTTTCATCAAGATACTTCTTCACAACGAATGCCGAACTTCTGTCTGTTGACAATACCGAAAATAAATTTTCAAGTGAGGATGTTCTCACTGATTCAAAATTTTCATCATTTATAATATTATCAGCCACTCCCGGCACACCTGCACAATACTTAATCAAAAACGGCAAGCGTTCCTTTTCTTCGGGATATTTTCCGCTTATATACTTCTCCATAATCGCGTCAGACACAGACGGAAAATGCACAAGCGTAAAACGTGATAAAATTGTCTGCAATAGGGAAGCGGAGTTTTCTGTTATCAAGATGAATACTGCGTATTCCGGCGGTTCTTCAAACGTTTTTAAAAACGTGTTTTGTGCCTCCTCGGTAAGCAAAGATGCGTCCTCAAATATATAAACCTTATGCTTTGAATTAAACGGCTTTACAGCCACATCCTCCTCAAGTTTACGCATATCTTTTGCACCGATACTTTTTTATCGGCTTTCGGTCGAACATAAATTATATCGGGGTTTGTGTCCGCTTTTGATTCTACGCAATTCTGACAACTTCCGCAAGGTACGACACCTGTATTTTTGCACGTCAATGCCGCCGCAAAAGTCTGGCGGAATTGAGTACACCCAAGCCTTTTTCACCCTCAAATATATACGCGTGTGAGCTTGCGCCGTTATGCACCGATTCTATTAAATTTTTCATCAAATCCTCGTGGAATGTTTCATATCCGTACATAATCTGCTTCCTATCTACTCAAAATGAAATCAAATATCTTTTTCCGCAACTTCATCTTTTGTCATCTTTTCAAGCTGAACTTCATCATCTTTTGTTATAAGCGTCACGATATTTGTATTACCGCCAAAGCCTGCACCGTCTTGTTTAAGATTATTTGCGACAATCATATCACAATTTTTTCTTTTCAAGTTTCTTTCTTGAATTTTCAAGCATATTTTCTGTTTCCATAGAGAAACCGCAGATAAATTGACCGTTTTTTTTCTTTCACCGAGAGTTTTTAATATATCGTCCGTACGTTCAAGCTCAATCGACATATTACCGTCCTGTTTTTTTACCTTTTCACTGCTTACGTTCTTAGGTCTGTAATCAGCCACTGCCGCCGCCTTAACGATTATATCCATACTGTCGGCACGTTCGATTACCGCGTCATACATATCTTTCGCACTCTGCACCTTAACCGTATTCACAAACACAGGAGGCTCACTGTCGCATTTACCCATAACAAGCGTCACGTCCGCACCTCTTAGCATTGCGTTCTTTGCAAGTGCAAACCCCATTTTTCCGCTCGAATGGTTTGTTATGAATCTCACAGGGTCGATAGCCTCTACAGTTGCACCGGCTGTAACAAGCACTTTTTACCTGTCATATCTTTTTCAAATGCAATCTCTTTAACAATGTATTCAAACAAAAGCTCTTCATCAGGCATTCTGCCGTCACCCATATCACCGTTTGCAAGCATACCGTGCGCCGGTTCAACTATTTCATAGCCGTAATGCTTCAGCTTTTCAATGTTATCCTGCACGATAGGGTTATGGAACATATTATGATTCATAGCAGGTGACACAATTTTCTTGCAAGGACAAGCCATAACAGTGGTTGTAAGCATATCGTCGGCGATACCGTTTGCAATCTTACCGATTACATTTGCACTCGCCGGTGCAATCATAACCACGTCCGCCGCTTTTGCAAGTGCAACGTGTTCAACGCTGAATTCAAAATTACGGTCAAATGTATCTATAAGGCATTTATGCTTTGTCAATGTTTCAAAAGTTATGGGATTTATAAAATTAGTTGCGTTCTGCGTCATAAGCACGTGTACTTCACAATGCTGTTTTACAAGCATTCTTGCAAGATTTGCGATTTTGTACGCCGCAATACTTCCCGTAACTCCAAGCACGACTGTTTTTCCTTTGAGCATACTAATCCTCCGTTCAAATTATATTTATATACATTCTTCTATTATAGCACAATTTTTCATATAAATAAATATCAAATTCACAAGAAACGGAGGAAAGTATATGAATTATATTTGGTGCTTGATGATTATTGTGTCGATAGTTGTGTCAATTTTTAACGGCACTGTCGACCAAACTATAAACGGTGCGTTTGAGGGTGCGAAAAGTGCCGTTTTTACGGTATTGTCATTTGCGGGAGTTATGTGCTTTTGGACGGGTATTATGAAAATTGCCGAAAATGCGGGATTGTCACAGAAATTAGAGAAATTATTAAAACCTATAATAAACCTCCTGTTTCCCAATGCAGGTCAAAACGCAAAAAAAATATATTGCCGTGAATATGAGTGCCAACATACTCGGAATGGGCAACGCCGCTACGCCTATGGGCATAAAGGCTATGCAATGTCTTGACAAGGAAAACAACAATCCACTTTACACATCAAAAAATATGTGTATGCTTGTCGTTTTGAACACCACGTCCGTACAGCTTATACCCACAACAATAATCGCTCTGCGTGTCGCGGCAGGCTCTGCAAATCCGTTTTCGGTTATTCTGCCGATTTGGATTTCTTCATTCACCGCCGCATTTATTGCTTTAACACTGACAAAATTACTATATAGGGAGTAAAATATGATTTATGTAATACCGCTCATAATTGCACTTGTTCTTATAACCGCAATGATAAAAAACTTCCGTCATACGAACTTTTTATAGATGGGGCAGAGGAGGGAATGAAAATAGTATCAGGCATATTTCCGCCGCTTGTAGCGGTGCTTACCGCCCGCATATATGCTCCGTGCTTCAGGCACGCTTGACCTTATAGTATCACTTCTTTCACCTATCACAAATTTAATTCCTGCCGAAGTTATGCCTTTGGCACTTATCCGTCCAATATCAGGCGGCGGTGCAACGGGCATACTTACCGAAATTTTAAACAATTACGGTGCCGACAGCGAAGTCGGTCGAATTGCCTCCGTTATAATGGGTTCGACTGAAACAACTTTCTACTGTCTTTGCGTATATTTTGCGAAAACAAGGGTAAAACATAACTTGAAAGCTGTTCCTTTTGCGGCTGTCGGTGACATAGTTGGCATATTGACGGCGGCTATTTTGATTAAGTTGGTAAAATTTTAACGAATTTTAATTATATACTTGAAAAACAGATAATTTTTATATATAATATAATCAAGAAAAATCGGATAATTTTGTCCGCATAAAAAAGGAGAAATTGACTATGTACAACAAATTAACAGTTGAAGATGTTGACGTAAAAGGCAAAAAAGGTTTTAGTACGTTGTGACTTTAACGTGCCGCTTGACGCTGACGGTAATATCACAGACGAAAACCGTATTGTAGGTGCACTTCCTACAATTAAGTATCTTATAGATAACGGAGCAAGAGTTATTCTTTGCTCACATATGGGTAAGCCAAAGGGTGAGCCTGTTCCATCACTTTCTCTTGCACCTGTTGCAAAGAGTCTTTCAGAAAAGCTTGGCAAAGAAGTTGTTTTTGCCGCTGACGATAACGTAGTAGGCGACAACGCTAAAAAGGCTGTTGCAGAAATGAATGACGGTGATGTTGTTCTTCTTCAAAACACTCGTTACAGAAAAGAAGAAACAAAGAACGAAGAAGCTTTTTCAAAAGAACTTGCTTCACTTGCTGATTTGTTCGTAAATGACGCATTCGGTACAGCTCACAGAGCACATTGCTCCAACGTCGGTGTATCTTCAATTCTTAAGCCGGCTGTTGCAGGTTACCTAATCGAAAAGGAAATCAACTTCCTCGGTAACGCAGTAAACAATCCTGTAAGACCGCTTGTAGCTATTCTTGGCGGAAGTAAAGTTTCTTCAAAGATTTCAGTTATTGAAAATCTTTTAAAGAAAGTAGACAAGCTAATCATCGGCGGCGGTATGGCTTATACATTCTTCGCGGCACAAGGCAAGACAACAGGTACATCACTTCTTGAACCTGATTACATTGACTATGCCAAGAAAATGCTTGACGAGGCAGGCGACAAGCTACTTCTTCCTGTTGATACAGTAGTTGCTAAAGAATTTTGCAAACGACGCCGAATCACAAGTTGTTGAAGGTGATATTCCTGACGGCTGGATGGGTCTTGACATCGGTCCTAAGACAATCGAACTTTACAAGGATGCTCTTAAAGACGCAAAGACAGTTGTTTGGAACGGTCCTATGGGCGTATTTGAAATGCCAAACTTCGCAAAGGGTACAAATACAATAGCTCAGGCTCTTGCCGATCTTGACGCTACAACAATCATCGGCGGCGGTGACAGTGTTGCTGCAGTAAACCAAGCAGGTCTTGGCGATAAGATGAGCCACATCTCAACAGGCGGCGGTGCATCAATGGAATTCCTTGAAGGTAAAGAACTTCCTGGTATCGCAGCTTTGACAGATAAATAATTATTGTGACAGGGCGGTCATTGACCGCCTCTCACCATATTTTAAATATTCCGTAGAGTGACTGTCTGTCACTTATAATTAAACTACAAAAGGAGAAATTACAATGGGAAAATATATAATTGCCGGTAACTGGAAGATGAACAAGCTTCCGTCAGAAACATATGATTACATCAAAGAAGTAATCGACGCAACAAAGGGTTCAGAATGTGAAGTAGTTTGCTGTACACCGTTCGTATGCCTACCACAGGCTGTTGAGGCCGCTAAGGGTTCACACGTTAAAATCGGTGCTGAAAACCTACACTTTGAGGACAAGGGTGCTTTCACAGGTGAAGTAAGTGCAGAAATGCTTAAAGACCTTGGTGTTGACTATGTTATCATGGGTCACAGTGAAAGACGTGAATACAACAACGAAACTGATGAAACAGTTAATCTAAAGGCTAAAAAAGGCTCTTGAAAAGGGTCTTATTCCTATCGTTTGCTGCGGTGAAAGTCTTGAACAGCGTGAAGCCGGTATCACAATGGACTGGATTGCTATTCAAATCAAGAAGGCATTTGCCGGAATCAGTGCTGATGACGCTAAGAAAGTTGTCGTTGCATACGAGCCAATCTGGGCTATCGGTACAGGCAAGACTGCTACTGACGACCAAGCGGAAGAAGTTTGCGGCGGTATCAGAGAATTACTTGAAAACCTTTACGATGCTGAAACTGCAAAGGCTATAACTATTCAATACGGCGGCAGCATGAATCCTAAGAATTGTGCAGGACTTCTTGCTAAGCCAAACATTGACGGTGGTCTTATCGGCGGTGCATCTCTAAAGAGTGCTGACTTCGCTGTTATCACAAAGGCAGCTAAATAATGATTTTACAAAAGGGCAGGCATTATTGCCTGTCCTATTTTTAAACATAAAGGAGTAATTACTTATGGCAAAGAAACCAATCGCATTAATTATTATGGACGGTTACGGCATTAACCAAAATACAGAGGGTAATGCTATCGTAGCGGCAAAGAAACCTCATCTTGACAAGCTTTTTAGCCGAATATCCACATTCACAGCTTTCTGCAAGCGGTCTTGACGTCGGTCTTCCTGACGGTCAGATGGGTAACAGTGAAGTAGGTCACACAAATATAGGTGCCGGCAGAATTGTTTATCAAATGCTTGTTAAGATTTCAAAAGACATTAACGACGGTAAAATTTACGAAAACAAGGCTCTTTCAGACGCTATGGATGCCGCTAAAGCTAACGGCAAGTCACTTCACCTTATGGGACTTCTTTCAAACGGTGGTGTACACAGCCACAACGAACACCTTTACGGTCTGTTAAAGATGGCTAAGAAAAAAGGTATTGAAAACGTATATGTTCACACATTCCTTGACGGTCGTGACGTTCCTCCTACATCAGGTGCCGAATTTATGGCTGAACTTGAAAAAAGAAATTAAAGAAATCGGCGTAGGCTCTGTCGCTACAATTATGGGCAGATTTTACGCTATGGACAGAGATAACGCTTGGGACAGAGTCGAAAAGGCTTACAAAGCTATGGTTGACGGCGAAGGCATACAGGAAACAGACGCTGTTACAGCCGTTAAAAACTCATACGCAAATGACGTTACAGACGAATTTGTTATTCCGACTGTTGTTGACAAAAACGGTATGATTAAAGAGGGCGACAGTGTTATTTTCTTCAACTTCCGTCCTGACCGTGCAAGACAGATTACCAGAAGTTTTGTTGACCCTGACTTCACTGGCTTTGAAAGAAAGTATTTTCCTGTAAACTTCGTTTGCATGACTCAATATGACGAATCAATGCCAAATGTAACTGTAGCATATCCGCCGGAAACTCTTGAAATGACATTCGGAGAATACATCAGTAAGAAAGGTCTTACACAGCTCAGAATTGCAGAAACCCAGAAGTATGCACATGTTACGTTCTTCTTTAACGGTGGCGAAGAAAAGGTATTTGACGGTGAGGAAAGAATACTTATCAAGTCACCTGACGTTGCAACTTTCGATATGAAACCTGAAATGAGTGCTTATGAAGTTACTGACGCAGTTGTTGACGCAATCAATTCGGACAAGTTTGATGTTATCATTCTTAACTATGCTAACTGTGATATGGTCGGTCACACAGGTATTATGGAAGCGGCTGTTAAGGCGGTTGAAGCCGTTGACGAATGTGTAGGAAGAATGGTTGACGCTATTCTTGCAAAGGGCGGACAAGCTATCATCACTGCCGATCACGGTAACGCTGACTGCTTAATCGACCCTGTTACAAAAGCTCCGTTTACAGCTCATACAACTAACCCTGTTCCTATGATTCGTGTAGGTGCAGGCGATGTTAAAGTTAAGAACGGCAGACTTTGTGACCTTTGCCCGACTATGCTTGACCTTATGGGACTTGAAAAACCTGAACAAATGACAGGTGAGAGTCTTATTGTAAAATAATTTTTGATATATTAGAGTGTCGAATTCAATCGGCACTTTTTTTCTTTAAATTTCCACTTGTTATATTGCTGTTTATACTATATAATTAGCGGTGAGGAGGGATATGATATGAAAAAAATAGCAGCACTTTTTTTATCACTGATGATTATATCACCGACGGTTTTTGCCGATGATGATATAACGGTATATCTAAACGAAGATGAATTAATATTTGAGCAGTCACCAATAATACAAAACGATTCAACTCTTGTACCGTTCAGAGCGATATTTGAAAATCTTGATATGGTTGTACAGTGGTTTGGTGACGAACAGCGTGTAACGGCTCAAAAAAGACGATTTAACCATAACTTTGTTTATACACGAAAATACGATGTATGTCAATGCTACGTCTGTCGAGCTTAATACGCCCCCTATAATCTACAATGATTACACCCTTGTACCATTAAGGGCTGTATCGGAATCGGCCGGTGCAGAGGTATTCTGGGACGGTGACACGGATACAGTTTATATTGAAACCGATAATGAAAGTGATTTTGATGATTGGGGATATGAAGTTCTGAATCTCGTAAACGAAGAACGTGCAAAATATAATGTTGCACCGTTAAAATGGGACGATTCGCTTGCCGCTCTTGCCGAAAGTCACTGTGAAGATATGATAGACAGAAACTTCTTTGCACACAATACTCCCGACGGAAAAACTCCGTTTGACAGAATGAAAGCCGCAGGGATATCATATTCTTCGGCAGGGGAGAATATAGCCGCAGGTCAATCTTCACCGCAAAATGTTATGGATTCTTGGATGAATTCACCGGGACACCGCAAAAATATATTAAATCCCGATTTTGAATATATAGGCGTAGGACTTGCAACGAGGAGGATCATACGGTATTTATTGGGCACAGGAATTTGCAACGTTTAAATAATGTAATAAAAAAAAAAAATAATATTTTTCCTATTGACACATACAATTAATAGTGGTAGTATAATAATATATAAGCAAGGTAGAGGTGCGCTTGTGTATCCGTATGTATACGGAGATATGCAATTATCTTTGATGTATACGGAAAGGACACAGTGCCGAAGTTTGAATATTATTGCGAATATTCATTCTGGGCATATCGTTAACAGCGGTATGACTGTCATCGTAAGGTGGGGAGCTATCGCTGTTTTTGTTATATGCAAACATAGCAGTAGTTTCTGACTACTGCTTTTTATTTTATAAAAAACAAAGGAGAGTCAAAATGAAAGACAATTACAAAGTAGGTATTATAGGTGCAACAGGTATGGTTGGACAGAGTTTTATTACACTTCTTAACGACCACCCATGGTATACAATTGAAGTGCTTGCAGCATCTCCGAGAAGTGCCGGCAAGGCTTATAAAGACGCCGTAGGCGCTAAATGGGCTATGGATGAAGAAATTCCTGCATCAGTAGCAGATATGGTTGTTATGGACGCTACAAACGACGTTGAAAAAATTGCAGAAAAGGTAGATTTCGTATTCTGTGCAGTTGATATGAAAAAAGACGAAATCAAGGCGCTTGAAGAAAGATATGCTAAGGCTGAATGCCCTGTTGTTTCAAACAACTCTGCTCACCGTCATACTCCTGACGTTCCGATGATTATTCCGGAAATCAACCCTCAGCACATTGAAATTATTCCTGCTCAGCGTGAAAGACTTGGTACAAAGAGAGGTTTTATCGCAGTTAAGTCAAATTGCTCTCTACAATCATATTTGCCTGCAATGGCTGTTGTTAATATGAAGTACCCAATCGACCACGCTCTTGTAACAACTTATCAAGCTATTTCAGGTGCAGGTAAGACTTTTGAGACATGGCCGGAAATGGTTGACAACCTAATCCCATACATCGGCGGAGAAGAAATGAAGTCAGAAGTTGAGCCTAACAAGGTACTTGGTAAAATTGAAGGTAAAGAAATCGTTCCTTCAACCGAATTGCAAATCGAATGCCAAACATACAGAGTTCCTGTATCAAACGGTCACACAGCCGCTATATTCTTTCTCATTCAAAGACAGTGCAAACAAGCCGTCTGTAGAAGAAATCGAAAAAATGTGGGCAGAATACAAAGGTGTTCCTCAGGAACTTAACCTACCTCACGCCCAAAGCAGTTTATTCACGTTTACACTGAAAAGGACGCTCCTGATCAGCCTCAAATCAAGACTGCCCGTGAAATCGACGGCGGTATGGCTATTTCATGCGGACGTTTGAGAGAATCAACACAATACGATTATAAGATGGTTTCTATGAGCCACAATACTCTAAGAGGTGCTGCAGGCGGTGCGGTTCTTCTTGCTGAACTACTTACAGCTAAGGGTTATATGGATTAATTTTTAAATTTTATTGAAAGGAATTGATTTAATATGTCTAAGACATTACCTTTTACAGGTTCCGGCGTTGCCATTATTACGCCGTTTGACGGCTTAAAGACAAATTATGATGAACTTGGAAAATTAATTGAATATCATATTGAAAACAATACAGACGCAATTATAATTTGCGGTACAACAGGTGAGGCATCTACTATGCCTGACGAAGAACATCTTGCAGCTATCAAGTACACTGTTGAAAAAGCGGCAGGCAGAATTACTGTCATTGCCGGTACAGGTTCAAATGATACTGCTCACGCAATTGAGCTTTCAAAGAAAGCCGAAGAATACGGCGTTGACGGAATTCTTTCTGTTACTCCGTATTACAACAAGACTACTCAAAAGGGACTTATTGCTCACTTTACGGCTATTGCCAATGCAATCAAAATCCCTGTTATCCTTTACAACGTTCCGTCAAGAACAGGTATGAGCTTTGCTATCGACACTCTAAAGGAACTTGCAAAGGTTGAAAACATAGTTGCTATCAAAGAGGCAAGCGGAAACATCAGTTATATGGCTAAGGTTGCCGCAGAAGTACCTGATTTATACATTTATTCGGGTAACGACGATATGATTGTTCCTACACTTTCGCTTGGCGGTAAGGGTGTTATATCTGTTGTTGCAAACATTCTTCCTAAGGAAACTCACAACATATGTGAATACTACTTTAACGGAGAAGTGGATAAGTCAAGAGATTTACAATTAAAAATGCTTGACCTTATCAACAACCTATTTATCGAGGTCAACCCTGTTCCGATTAAGACTGCTATGAATTTGTTAGGCTTCAACGCAGGCAACTTGCGTATGCCTCTTGTTGATATGGACAGTGCAAAAACCTTGAAAAACTAAAAAAATCTATGACTGATTTCGGTATGAAACTTGCATAAAGGAGCAACGGACTAATGACGAAAATTATTATGAACGGTTGTAACGGTAAAATGGGGCAGGTTATTACACGTCTTGTCAGTGAGGACAATGAATGTGAGATTGTTGCAGGCTTTGACGTAAATGATTCTATTGAAAATACTTATCCTGTTTTCACAAATCCAGATGAATTTACAGGCGACGCCGATGTTATAATCGACTTTTCACACCCATCTGCTCTTACAACTGTACTAAACTACTGCAAAAAGAGAAAATTACCTGTTATTCTTGCTACAACAGGTTATACTGATGAGCAGAAAAAGGAATTTACAGAGGCATCTAAAGAAATTCCTGTATTTTTCTGCAAATATGAGTCTTGGTATCAATCTTATCATTGCTCTTGCAAAGAAAGCTACAAAACTGCTTGAAGGAAACTTCGATATTGAAATTGTTGAACGTCATCACAATCAAAAAAAATTGACGCTCCGTCAGGTACTGCTCTTGCTATTGCTGACGCTATTGACGAAACACTTTCTTATCCGGCTGAATATGTCTATGACAGACACGCAGTTCGCAGAAAGAGAAAGCCTACCGAAATAGGTATTCACGCAGTTCGCGGCGGTACTATTGTAGGTGACCATGAAGTTATCTTTGCAGGAACTGATGAAGTTATCGAATTAAAGCACAGTGCTCACAGTAAAGAAGTTTTTGCGGTCGGTGCAATTAAGGCTGCAAAATTTATGAGTGACAAACCTGCCGGAATGTACAATATGAATGATTTAATCAGTACACTGTAAGACAGCAATAAATTTTCCGGACCGTGCAAAATTATTATTTTATAGTTTAAAATTTATAGAAATAACAAATATAAAAGGCAAGCCTATCTCTGATATACGGCTTGCCTTTGCCCAAAAATAAACTCTAACGTACAAATGTACGCCGACGAGTTAATTTTTGTAAAAATCCGAACTAATTTCTTACTGTCTTACCTCAAAACATCAAAAAAAAAAGAGGCTTTCGAGCCTCTTTTTTTAATATATTTCATCAGCTATATTTACAATTTGAATGCCCACATTTTCCGCATTACGAAGCGTAAAACCTGTTCCGCTTTTCTGCATAAGGCAAAATGCAATACAAAATGATGAATCTTTAATCATCTTCAAATTTCTCAATTTCATACAATCGTCCGTATACACGCTTTCGGTAATGTAAATTATCTTATCGGCTTTTGAAAGTACCATTCTGTATCTGAATTGTTCGCTCTCTTTCCACATTTTACTCTGACCGTAACAGGGAAGGTACATAACAAGTTTTATATTCTGATATTTTCACGCATTTCAATTACAGTTTCTGCAGCTATTGTATCAAAACCAAGTGCACCGCCGTCTATAAACGTATTAACACCGTATTCGGTAATCATTTTTTCTATATTATCGGCAAGTTGTGCCTTTACAATTTCAATTTTTGATTGTGCTATTTTTCTGTGTCCCGTAAAAAGCACGTCTTGCTCTTATCCACAAAATCACCTCTGAAATATTATACACTTATGATATGATTTTTTCAAGTGTTATCTTATCAAAAAATACATTGAGCCGACAACCGTTACAAACGCAAGAACAAACAAACTTATACCGCCTAATTTATTATTATCCTTTAAATTATATACTCCGTAGCTGACTACTGAAGTAGTACATACTAAAATTACCATTATAACCAATACATTTCTTGCCATTTTATTCCCTCACAATCAATCCTGTTCTTCTGACTTTAAAGTCGGTACACACAGAGAATTTGTATTCGCTCCAGTCGACGTTTTTTTTGAACCAATTATATTGATTATTTGTTAAAAACTTGTATTTTACCTTTTCATTTAATTTTAAAATGTCACTATTATACTTTTTGTAAAGTTATTTATAAATTCTGTACAAGTACTGCTCGTATAATTTGCTACATCTCTTTCAAAATCTTCGATTTTATTTTCTACATTATAGTCTGCCGGTAGGGAATAAAGGTCACTTTCTATATACAATTCTATATCAACGGTCTTTTTTTATCAGTATCAATTTTATATTTTGGCTTTTTTCTGTTGAGTTGTTTTTTACGGTTATAGGAATATCGGGAGTATCATTATTATAATAAGTAAGATAACTATAAGTATAGTCACCTTTTAACATCTTACATATTTCAGTTTCAACTTCACCAAGTTCACCGACCATTTTATCTTTTTCAAACAAAGCCGCACCTATTGCTTCAGCTTTATTTTTTCTTTTCAATAGCGGTCTCACCGCCAACATAGTTTTTTATATCATATTCATACTTGCTTGTATTTTTTTCGGCGTCTTTTTTTTTTTCATTTTCATCTGAATTTTTACTTTCAAAACTGTCCAAGCTCTCCGAACTACCCTCCGAACCTTCATTTTGACTGTCTTTTTTGACTGTCCTTTATCATCATTTTGACTGTTACCGCCTGATCCCTCAATTACACCCGCAACAGGCAATATACTATCATAGTTATCTGTATATAAACCCGTAAAAAACTCTCTTAATTGACCGTCAGGAATACCTACAAGCTGATTTTTTTTGGTATATTAGCTGATAATATTGTGCAGGGTTTACCTCCATTTCAGGATTTACCGATGTCAAATAGTCATTTGCGGTCGTATTTGCCACCGCTATGAACACATCAGGTCTGATTTCTTCACTTCTCACAAGTGTTTCTATCATATCTTTAACGCCCTTTTCGGCTACTTCTTTCGAAAATACTATCAATTTTGCATGTGACATAGAAAAAGCTTTTTACTTACTATATTATTCGCCAAGCCGACACCGGCGTATATATTTGGTGCCTCAATAGTTACGTTATCAACTATTTCACTGCCTGCTTTTCCGCCGGATTCCGACGCTCCTCCCGCTTATTTGAGTGGTGTTCGCATACTGAATTGTTATTTTATAATTATCGTCATCTGTACTGTCTATACCAAGTGCAACCACATATGCGATTTCATTCGGCTCTTTTCCTGTACAGCCTGTAAGGAGTGTTGTTAAAACGACTACTATAATAGTTATAATTATTCGTATTCTACTCACTTTCACCACTCTCCTCATTTACAGTTCGTTTGTTATATATCTTTTTTGAATAAAATCCGAACAAAATAGGCAATAAAAATGCCACGGGGGTATACTATTATGTTTTCCAACCGTTCAGATTTAACCAAATCCACAACAGAACTCGGCAATACAGCCACAATTCCGCTTATTATCACAACAGGAAGTATAAGCGGTTTATAATATTTAAGGTCAAATGTTATCTGCCACACATAACACAGTGCATATACATAAATTGATGAATATATAAGCACAAGAATTGACCATACAAATTGGAATATTACCTCAAATCTGCTGAAAAAGTTACCCAAATGTATCACTCTTGACAGTTGATACACGGGAATCATAAATTCTCTTGAAACCGGATAAGGATAAATTAAGCAATATGACAGTAAAATGACTACTCCGATAGTTGCACTTATATAAATTGCTCTCCAACCACTCTTTTTTGCCTCTGAAGTATTTTCACAATAGGGAAGCAGAATGTTCAACAGCAATATATCCGAAAACAGTGAAATTGTATTTATTCCTTTGACCGTTATACTGTAAACCCCGTTGCCTAGTATCGGAAATATGTTATTTATATTGAAATACGGTATCAAAAGTATCAACGACAGCAGCAACACTATTCCGGCAAGCGGCATAAACATATTATTTACTCTTGCTATCGGTTCAAGACCTATATATGCACCTATTCCTATAGCAAGCATAAAAATCGGTATTATAAATTCTATTTTGAAGTCCTGCAAGAGTACAATTTTGACTGTTTCGGGAAAAATTCTTATAATTGACGAATAATTTATCAATAAAACTACAAAAACAACAACTCCGACTATTATTTTAAGCCACTTTTTGCCTGTCGTTTCAGCAAGCTGTATTATATTTTTATTACTTCTGTATAGTTTGGTTGTAATCCAAAACAGTCCTATTACAATCAACGTATTGTATATACACTCTATCCATGCTGCATTTCCGCTGTTTATAATCATTATTTTAGGAAATGTCAAGAGCATTTTTACCGATATTACATTAATGAGCAGTGTCGTCATTTTCTTTCTGTCTATCATAACTACTCCTTCTAATGTTTCACGTGAAACATTTATCGTGTATTCTTTTTTTATTTTCCAATTACGGCTTATCTTCGGTTCTTCTGTATTTTTTTGGTTTTTAAAAAATCCGGACGATGTTCTTTCTTCCATATAGGATTTTCAAATATAGAATTAGTCATACTTCTGTTATTAACCTTTGGAATAGGGGATAAATACGGTACTCCGAAACTTGTTTGCTTTTGCAACATACAAGCTATATATGAAAATACCTATTGCAATTCCGTAAAAGCCCATTACAGCCGCCAAAGCTATAAAAGCAAGTCTTAAAATTCGATAACCCCAACTAAGTGAATAATCTGAAGTTGCAAATGAACCGATACCTGTTATAGCTATAATTATAATCATAATCGGACTTACTATTTTTGCACTGACTGCGGCTTGTCCTAAAATCAAACCTCCGACAATACCCAGTGTTGAGCCTATTGGGTTAGGCATTCGTATTCCTGCCTCTCGTATCATTTCAAACGATATATCCATTAACAAAAGTTCCACTATACTTGAAAAAGGTACATTTTCTCTTGCCGCACTGATCGAATATAACAAATAAGTCGGTATTATTTCTTGATGAAACAACGTTATAGCAAGGTATAATCCGGGAAGCAGAATAGACAAGAACATCGCTAACATTCTGATTATTCGTGACATATTTGCATACGGTACACGCAAGTAATCATCAGAAACTGCGTGAGTAAGTTCAAAAGCGTTTGTCGGCATTATTAATGCTCTCGGACTGCCGTTTAAAATCAGTACAACACGTCCTTCTGTCAATGCTCGTGCTGCCCTATCCGGTCGTTCCGTTGCAAAAATGTGGCTTGTAAGCGAAAAAGTCTTATCTTCAAGCATCATTGCAACTTCTTCGATTGCAATTACATACTGTATATTGATACTCTTAATCCGTCTTCTCACTTCGTCAACCATATCACTGTTAGCAATATCGGAAATATACAACATTACACCTCTTGTTTTGCTGACACTTCCGATTTTAATACCTTCCGCAATAAGTTTTTCACTTTTAATTATTTTTCTGACAAGAGCAGTATTATTTCTAAGCATTTCTGCAAATGCCTCTTGCGGTCCATAAATAGACTGTTCATTTTCAGGTTTACCGATACTTCGCGTACCCCATTCACGAACATCAAGTGAAAAACCTTTTGAAAAAAACCGTCTACAAACACAGCACAACCACCAAAATTAACTTCTTCAAATATAGTATCCATACTGTTTGTAGTTATTGCCTGCGAATGTGCAATAAATCTGTCTATTATTTCAGTTTCATAACTGTATATCTTGTCATCTGAAAAGTAGGGGATTTCAAGCAATGTCTTTATTATCGCCAAATCAACCATATCTGTACTTACCATACCGTCGATAAATACGATAAATGCTTTGCGTCCCTCTTTTAAAACAAGCTCGCGTATTACTATATCGTTATTAATAGGTACGTTAAATCTGTTTCGTACATATGAAATGTTTTCTTCATAACTTTTTGATACAGTATCATTTGCGGTTGTTTCGGTTTTCTCATCTCGCACATCGTATTCTATATCGTTACTTTTTTTTTCAACTTAAAATCATTTTCTTGAGCAGTAGGAGAGAATATCACATAATCTTTTTATTTTTCTAAATAAACTGTTCATTTTAATCCTCCGTTAAATATATCATATATATTATGGTATCACTTTTTGAAAATTATACATATGTTTCACGTGAAACATTACATTTGTGTTAAATCTTCAATATGTTTCACGTGAAACATTTACAAATAAAAATTTTATGATATAATGATATATAGAAATAAATTAAAAAGTGGAGATTATTATGACAAAAATAATTGCAATAACAAATCAAAAAGGGTGGTGTCGGTAAAACAACCACTTCTGTTAATCTGTCATCATGTCTTGCATATGAAAATAAAAAAACTCTGCTTATAGACTGCGACCCTCAAGGTAATTCGACAAGCGGTCTTGGTATTGAAAAAAGATGATTATGAATTATCAATTTATGATTGTTTTGTTGACAGTTCTAAAACAAAAAGACGCTGTAATCAAGACAAAATATAATAATTTGTATGTCATTCCGTCATCTTCAGACCTTTCTGCCGCTGAAATTGAGCTTGCATATGAAGATAAGCGTGAGTTTTTCTTGAAAAATGCCATTGATATGATTAAAGAAAACTTTGACTACATTATAATAGATTCACCTCCTGCACTCGGAATGATTACTATTAACATTATGACTGCGTCAGATTCCGTATTAATTCCGATACAATGCGAATACTATGCACTTGAGGGTTTAAGTCAGCTTATTACCACAATTAAGACAATCAAAAAGAAACTTAATCCGCAAATTGAAATTGAAGGTGTTCTCGGAACTATGTATGACGGCAGAACAAATCTTTCAATACAGGTGCTTGACGAAGTTAAAAATACTTTCCGGATAAGGTTTATAAAACCATTATTCCGCGAAATGTTCGTTTAAGTGAATCACCTTCTTTCGGTGAGCCTATAATAAACTATGACAGAACCTCTAAAGGTGCAGACGCATATATGGCTCTGGCAAAGGAAGTTATACGAAACAATAAATAACTTAATTAATGTCAGTAAAGGAGTGAGCATATGGCTAAAAAAAAGGTTTAGGCAAAGGTCTTAATTCTCTTTTTAATGAAGAAGATATTGAAGAAGTTACTTCCGATATTACTAAATCTTCAGAGGGGGACATAAAAAAGTGCGTATGTCCCTGATTGAGCCTAACAAAAACAACCAAGACGTCATTTTGACGAAGAAAAATAACGGCTCTTGCAGATTCTATTAAGGAACACGGACTTATTCAACCTATTATAATAACACCGTCCGACAATAATATGTATAAAATCGTTGCCGGTGAAAGACGTTGGAGAGCCGCAAAAAAGGCAAATTTAAAAAGAAATTCCGGCAGTTATAAGAAAATACAGTGAAGAACAGGTTGCCGAAATTGCTTTGATTGAAAATTTGCAGCGTGAAAATCTAAATCCGATTGAAGAGGCTATCGGTTATAACTTATTGATGGACGAATTTAATCTTACTCAAGAACTTATAAGTCAAAGAGTAGGAAAGAGCAGAAGTGCAATCGCCAATTCATTAAGACTTTTGTCACTTGAGGACGAAATTCAGAAAATGCTTATTTTAGGTACTTTAACAAGCGGTCACGCACGTGCGATACTTTCGCTTGACGATAAAGAACTGCGAATAGCACTTTCAAAACGTATTATCGAAGATAACTTAAATGTAAGACAAGCCGAGGCTCTTGCAAAGCAACTTCAAAAGAAAAAGCCACAGAAGAAAAAAGTCTGAAAAAAACGGCCTATGACATTGAAATCGAGAAGATACAAAATACATTATCTTCTGCAATGGGTACAAAAAGTCAGAATCAATCATACCGCTAAAAAAAGGTAAAATTGAAATTGAATATTACGGAAACGAAGATTTAGAACGTGTTCTTGGATTTTTTAATATAAAAGGAGAATAAGAATGAATATTGATACAAATACACTTATTTTTATTGCTCTTGCAATAATGATGATACTTATAGTTATTTGTTTCATCTGCAACAGCATTAATTCATCAAAAAATCAACACACTTATGGATTATTCCGATGAAGGCGATATTATAAGTGCTTTAAAAGATTATTACGATAAAGTTGATGATTTATCAAAGACTGTAAATGATACATCAGACGCGGTTTTGATGTCACGACTTGCAAATTGTGAAAATGATTCTAACATTTCACTAAAAAAAGGTAGCTGTTGTTAATTTTGATGCATTTGACGATGTTACAGGAAAACTAAGCTTTGCACTTGCTATTTTGAATAACAACAACGACGGTATCATTTTAACATCGCTTTACGGACACAATTCATGCAATACATATGTGCGTGAAATTGTCGGCGGTCAAACACCTATAAAACTTCTTGATGAAGAAAATGCTGCACTTGAAAATGCAAAAAGTAAACTAAAGAGGACTGAAAACAATGGCTAATAAGAATGATAACAAATCTATGTTTCTCTACACTGCTTTAATATTTATAGTTGCGGTATTGCTGATTATTTTTTCGTTTTAGGTCAGACAAATATGCAAAAAAATCAGCCGCAAGTTAGTGAATCACCGGATAAAGAAATGAGTATTTCCGAAAAGGCATCAATACTTAGTGAAGAAAATACAGTTTTACTGGAAAATAACAGTAATCTAAAAAAAGAAAATCAAGAATTATCCGAAGAAAATATACAGCTTAAATCTGATAATGAATCACTCGTACAAAAACAGTCACAAAATGATTTATTACTAAGTGCAAACGGTTATTTTACACTCGGTAATAATTCAATGGCACTTGAAACGCTTGATAAAGTTAATTACAACGATCTTTCAAGTGACCAAAAAAATTATATACGATAACATTAAAAATAATATAAATTAAAGAAAGGATAAATTTAAGATGTTAGACATTAAAGTATTAAGACAAGAACCTGAACGTATAAAGGAGGCTTTAAAAAAGCGTTTCAATCCGCTTGATATTGAGCCTGCTATAGAACTTGATAAGCAAAGACGTGCAATTCTTGCAGAAGTTGAACAGAAAAAAGCTAAACAAAACGAAATTACAAAGCAAATTCCTCAAATGAAGAAAAACGGTGAAAATACAGACCAAATTTTTGCCGAAATGAAGGAATTGAGTAATGATATTAAAGCTGACGATGAAAAGGTAAGGGATATTGACGAACAGCTAAGAAACTTTTATGCTAAGGATTCCTAATATTCCTAATCCTGAAGTTCCGGTAGGTAAGGACGATACAGAAAATGTTGAACTTAGAAAGTTCTCTGAACCGAAAAGTTTGATTTTGAATCAAAAGCTCACTGGGACATCGGTACAGACCTTGATATTCTTGATTTTGAAAGCGGTACAAAAATTGCCGGTACTCGTTTCACAGTATATAAAGGTCTTGGTGCAAAACTTGAAAGAGCCGTTATTCAGTATTTCTTAAATACACACACCGAAGAATCCGGTTACACCGAAATTTTTCCGCCGTACATGGTAAACAGAGCGTCGATGACAGGTACAGGTCAACTTCCGAAGTTTGAGGACGACGCATTCAAGGTTGTAAACAACGACTTCTTCATGATTCCTACGGCAGAAGTTCCCGTTACCAATCTTCACAGAGATGAAATTCTAAGCGGTGACCAACTTCCTATTAAATATACAGCTTACTCAGCATGTTTCAGAGCAGAGGCAGGCAGTGCAGGCCGTGACACAAGAGGTCTCATAAGACAGCACCAGTTTAACAAGGTGGAAATGGTTAAGTTTGTAAAGCCTGAAACAAGCTATGACGAACTTGAAAAGCTCACAAACGACGCTGAAAAGCTCCTGCAAAAGCTGGGAATTGCCTACAGAGTAGTATGTCTTTCGACAGGTGACTTAGGATTCTCTTCCGCTAAAACATACGATATAGAAGTATGGATGCCAAGCTACGGAAGATATGTTGAAATTTCTTCATGTTCAAACTTTGAAGATTATCAGGCAAGACGTGCTAACATCAAATATAAGGAAACACCAAAGGATAAGGCTCAATTTGTTCATACACTTAACGGCTCAGGTCTTGCTGTCGGAAGAACGGTTGCCGCAATTCTTGAAAAATTATCAGAATGAGGACGGTACTGTAACAGTTCCTGAAGTTCTTGTTCCTTATATGGGTACAGATAAGATTTCTAAGTAATTTTGATTTTTTGTAAATAGGCAAGCCATGGCTTGCCTATTATTGTATTTATCAACATTACAAAACAGTTGAAATTAATTTTTTCCACGTTTGTGTTGATAACCTATATTGTGTTTGTAATATTTCTGTAACACAAGATATAGTTGTGGTATTATGTAAACTAATTTATGGTTAAATTTGACTTATCAACACCTTAATTTTACCACTTATCCACTTAAAAATGACGTAGACAAGCCATTTATTTTGAGTTATCCACGTTATCCACACAGTTATCCACACAGTGTGTAATTATTACCGTTTATAAAAATCGCGTAAATATGCGATTTTTTTAAGGTTTACATTTTAATATTATGCTATTGTTACAAATATTACACAAATACGAGGAAAAAGTGTGGATAACTGATGATAACTCACCACAAATTACGGTTTTAAGGCGTTTTTTGTTGTTTATAACACCTTGAAAGTTATCCACACTGTGTGTATAACTTGTAGGATAACCGTATAAACTAATTTATTTGAATCTCGGAGGTAATTATTTATGATTACACCACGTTTAAAATGTATAATAGACCATACAAAAAGGGAATAGAATCGCTGATATTGGTACTGACCACGCATATATTCCTATTTATCTTGTTGAAAATTATTTAGCCGAATACGTTATTGCAGGCGATGTAAGACAAGGACCGGTTGATATTGCAAAGGCTAATGTTGAAAAGCATAAACTTTCTGATAAAATTGAAGTAAGGCTTGGCAGCGGTCTTTCAGTTATTGAAAAAGGTGAGGTTGACACCGTTATAATTGCCGGTATGGGCGGTCAGCTTATCAGTGAGATTTTAAGTGCAGATATAGAAAAGGCGAGAAAATGTAATCTTGTACTTCAACCGATGAATGCACAATATGAGCTTAGAAAGTATCTTATTTCAAACGGCTTTTCTATTACGGACGAAGATATTGCCATTGAGGGATTTAAGGTATATAATATAATGAATGTTATAAATAAACCTCAAAAAGGAATTTGATAACGATATTGAATATCATTTACCGAAATATCTTGTAAATCATAAGTATTATAAAAATCTCTATGATAAAAAACATCGTGAATTTGTCAAGGTTATAACAGGTCTTGAAAATTCAAAAAAGACGTTGATGAGGATAAACTCAATAAATATAAATACTGGCTAAAGGAATTGAATAAATATGAAAGCTAAAGAAATAATTAAAATAATTGAGAATATATGTCCCGAAAGATTGGCGTATTCATGGGATAATGTCGGTCTTTTTTGTGCGGTGATGAAAATAAGGACGTAAAAAGGTATTTGTAACGCTTGATACAAATATCAATACCGTTAAAGAGGCTATATCAAAAAATGCCGATATGATTGTTTCACATCACCCAATACTGCTTGGCGGTATAAAGAGAATTGATTATTCCACATCTGTGGGACAAATGCTTAAATTGCTTATTGAAAATAATATACCGCTTTTCGCCGCTCATACTAATATGGATACAGCTAAAGGCGGTATAAATGATAAACTTGCCGAAATGTTTGAACTTACAGATGTTAAAATACTTGACCAACATACCGATGATTCATCGGCAGGTTTGGGACGATACGGCAGACTTGAAAAAACGATTAAATTAGGTGATTTTGCAGAACATTGTAAAAAGATACTCGGCACACCTTTTTTGCGTGTTTCCGGCGATTTTGAAAATGATATTAATACAGTTGCGGTTGCATCGGGCAGCTGCAGTGAAATTATTCCGCTTGCATTTGAAAAGGGTGCGGACGTTATTATAACAGGTGATATGAAGTATCATAATATGATTGATATGACCGAACTTGGAATATGCGTCATTGACGCAGGTCATTATCCTACTGAAATATGTGTTATGGATATATTTGAAGATATTTTGAAGGATACTGATATTGAGATAATAAAATCAGAAAATAAGGATATTTTTAAACTTGTTTGACATAATTTAAAAATATATTGTATAATATTTTAAGAGTAAGTCAGATAATCGCGCCGTTTACGGTGAGGAAAGTCCGGGCTTCACAGAGCATGGTGCCGGCTAACGGCCGGTAAAGGTGACTTTAAGGATAGTGCAACAGAAAATAAATGCCTTGATTTATTAAGGTGATTGTGGAAATGTGCGGTAAGAGCGCACAGGGAAGATGGCAACTGAATTCCCGTGTAAACCCCACCTGAAGCAACTTTGGGAATGTTAAGCTTGCTCGGCGTATTCCCTTGAAAGGCTTGAGCGTATAGGTAACTGTACGTCGAGATAGATGATTATCTAATACAGAACCCGGCTTATAGATTTGCTCATTTTAAGAAATGCCTTTAGGCATTTTTTTTTTATTCCACCACTCCGTCACTTCGTGACACCTCTCCTCAAGGAGAGGCTTTTGTCTACCATCATATTCTTCGTAGGGGCGATCATCGGTCGCCCCTTTTCTAATTTCACACGGGCGGCCAATGACCGCCCCTACTAACATTTTTATAACGCCATTCCGCTTTTTGGCTCCCATTGAGGGGGAGCCGACAACGCAGTTGACTGTGGGGTGGCTTGTTATAACTTTCATACGAGCTTAATCATTTTTTGTCATAAATATATCATTCTTATAGGGCGGCTTCATTAACGTCCCTTTTTATCTAACCTTTTTCTTTCCGTAGGGGCGATCATCGGTCGCCCCTTTTCTAATTTTACACGGGCGGCCAATGACCGCCCCTACGATTATTTTTACTCCACGAAAAAGGGATTATCGTGGATAATCCCTTTTAATCATATCACCATACCGCCGTCAACGTTGACAACCTGACCTGTTATAAAATCCGCATTTTCGCTTGCAAGAAATCTTACCGTCTTTGCAATCTCCTCCGGTTTACCGAGTCGTTCAAGCGGTGTTTCTTCACAAAGGCAATCAAAATCTTCTTTTGTCAAATGGCTGTTCATTTCAGTTTCAATAACTCCGGGTGCAACACAATTTACGCATATACCCGACGGCCCCAGCTCCTTTGCAAGTGCTTTTGTAAAGCCTATAACCGCCGCCTTTGCGGCACTGTAATGAACCTCACAGCTGCCGCCCGTAACACCCCACATTGACGAAATATTAATAATTTTACCGCTATGTTTATAAATCATATCATCAACAAAAAGCCTTTGTAACGAGATACATACTTTTCATATTCACATCAAACATTCTGTCCCAATCATTTTCAGTTATATCTGTAAACAATTTTTGTTGTGAAATACCTGCATTATTCACAATTACATCTATTTTACCGTAATTTGTGTGAATAAATTCAGCCATACCATTTACTTGTTTAGAGTCTGAAACATCTGCTTTTACCATAACCGCACCTGTTTCATTTTTTATCTTTTTCCGCCTCATCACTGCTTTTTGTTATAATTCAAAAACACTCTGTATCCGTTATTTGAAAATTCATATACACAAGCCTTGCCGATTCCGCGACTTCCGCCTGTTATCAAAACATTTTTCATAATCTGTCCTTCTTATTCTTCTTCCGGTTTCATTTTAGGTATAAACACCCTTGACGTCTTTTTTTTTCAACAACCTTATTTGCACGTTCAACAGCCTGTTCCATACAATATTCCTGACAGTCAAGTTTTTTCTTTCCGCGTCTGTCTTTTGTATAAACACCGTCATGCTGAATATGTGCACGCATTGTATCGCTAAGCTGTACATCAAGCACGTTTATAACTTCTTTTTCAAATTTTCATCATCAATAGGGAACATTATTTCAACACGTCTGTTAAGATTTCTCTGCATCCAATCAGCACTTGCACAGAACACATTTTCTTGACCGTCATTATAGAAATAATATATTCTTGTATGTTCAAGGTATCTGCCGATAATAGAACGAACCGTAATGTTTTCCGACAAATCCTTTACACCTGCTCTCAAGGCACAAATTCCGCGCACAATCAAATCAATCTTAACACCGCTGCAACTTGCTTTATATAAAAGTTCAATAATTTTAGGGTCAACAAGCGAATTCACCTTTGCGACAATTCTTGCTTTACGTCCTTCTTTTGCGTGTTTAATTTCACGTTCAATCATTTCTTCCGTCTTTTTTCTTAGCCATAAAGGTGCAAGAATAAGTTTGTTCCAGTGTGACGGCTCTGAAAATCCCGAAATCATATTAAAGAATGCACCGGCGTCATCACCGATTGGTTTTGAACAAGTCAAAAGTCCCATATCGGTATAGAAATTTGCGGTTATATCGTTATAGTTACCCGTTCCGAGATGAACATATCTTCTGATACCGTCCTCCTCACGTCTTACTATTTCGGTAATCTTTGAATGTGTTTTAAGTCCTAAAAGTCCGTATATAACGTGACAACCGGCTTTTTCAAGTTTTTCTCGCCCAAATAATATTGTTTTTTCTTCATCAAATCTTGCCTTTAATTCAACAAGTACGCTCACTTGCTTACCGTTTTCCGCCGCACGCGAAAGTGCCTCTATAATCGGAGAATTACCGCTTACTCTGTACAACGTCTGTTTAATTGCAAGCACATTTTCATCAACTGCCGCCTGTTTTATCAAATCAACTATTGTTGAAAAACTGTCATACGGGTGATGAAGAAGTATATCACCCTCACGGATTTTTCAAATAAATCAACATTTTTAAGTTCAGGTCTTACCTGTGATTTAAACGGCTTATATTTATACTTGTCAAATCCGTCCTCCGAATACAGCTTATTCAAGAAAGTAAAATCAATAGGTCCGTTGATTTTATAAATATCATCATTCTTAACTTTCAATTCTTTCTTTAAAATTGAAAGCAATTCGCTTTTAACCTTACTGTCCACTTCAAGACGGATTACACCGCTTCTTTCACGTTCCTTAAGGCTCTTTTCAATTTCAATAAGCAAATCTTCACTGTCGTCCTCATCAATAGGAATATCCGCGTCACGCATAACTCTGTATGAGTATGAGCAAAGCACGTCATAACCCATAAACAGCATAGGCAAAAAACTCCTGTACTATTTCTTCAAGCAGAATAAATTGTTTTTTACCGTTTTCTGACGGAAGTTTTACTATACGTTTAAATACTGACGGTATCTGTACCGTTGCAAAAAGCCTGTTCCTTGTTTTCCTTTTTGATAAGTGCACAAATGTTAAGCACCTTATTTTGAATAAGCGGAAACGGTCTTGACGAATCAACCGCCATAGGCGTCAAAACAGGGTATATTTCATTTTTGAAATACTTTTCAATAAATTTCTTTTGTTCTTCAGAAAGCTGATTTCTGTTTAAGATTGATATGTTTTCAACAGCCAGCTGCGGCAGAAGTAATTTTTCATATGTACTATACTGCATATCAACCATATTATGAGTTTTTTCAGATATTTTTTCAAGCTGTTCGTAAGGTGTAAGTCCGGACGCGTCCTTTTTCTTATAGTCGGAAATCTCCATATTTTTAAGTGACGCAACACGTACCATGAAAAAATTCATCAAGATTTGAGCTTGTTATGGCAAGAAATTTAAGTCTTTCAAACAACGGATTTTCTTTATCCCTTGCTTCATGTAATACACGCAAATTAAAATCAAGCCAAGAAAGTTCTCTGTTTATATAGTTTTCGCTTTTATTATAGTCCTGCATAATCATTTCAATCCTTTCTTCACAAGTACGGCTTTGATACCGAACACTTCTTCAAAAAATTCCTGTGCTATGTTAAATTCACGTTCTTCAAGACTTATATCACTGTCCGTATAAGCGGTTATCGTAAGTATTCCGTTTCTTATTGATGTTTTTATTTCGTCTATTTTTTGATTGTATTCAACATCAAGTGACTTGGCAAGTGAAAGTATTGCCGCAAGTTTTGAAATAAGCAATCTTCTGTTCTTTGAATATACGTTATATTCATTAAAATCAAAAATACCGTTTTGGAACAGCACCGCACCCGATATTACTTCGTGTTCCTTTTGTGACAAACCTATAATAGGATTTGATTTTACAATGTCGTATGAGTATTTGCTGTAATCGTTTATATTTATATAGTAACCCGTATCAGCAAATATTGACGCAACTTTAAGCAATACCGCGTGACGCTTTGAAAGTCCAAACTTTTTAGAAAGCGTTGCCATTATATTTACTCGAACTCCATAATTTTAGTATAATGGCGGTGGCTTACATCATATTTGCCTGCATAATATTTTGCACTTGATATAATATCATCTGTAAATATATGCTTTGTATGCGTATAAGCATTTTTTTTTTCGACATATTCGACAAGTATTCCGTCAACAAGCGATATTTCAGGTGCAATGATTATCTGATTTTTGTCTTTTGACATAAACATCTTATAGAAAAGAATTGACGGCATCATCAGCTTTGCAATATCATAAGGTACTTCGTACTTGTCCTCCACATATTGCGGACCGTATTCAGATATAATCTTGTATACATCATCTATATTTTCTTCTGTTATGCTGTCCGAACTTATACCGCAGATTTTTTTGATATATCTTACTTGATTACCCATTATTACGAAATACTTATAGTTTGGATTTTTGTAGAATACATTTTTATAGTTATTGATACCTGCCTTAATAAAATCTTCAAGCACACTTGAAAAAAGAGATTGTACTGTTTTTTACCGTTGAAAGATTTTCAAGTACACGAAGTGAACCCATAGGCAGGTTTTGAGAAAATTGAAGTTTGGACTGCTCATAATGTGATACCTGCACACTTCCCGACGCAACGTCAACCAAAAAACAGCACCTGCCTCGATAATATCGTCAAAATAGCTGTTGTTAAGTGCAAATGCCTTGTTATGCAAAAATCTTTCCTCTTCATTTGATATAATAGTGACCTTTATCCCCGTTCTTATATTAATCTGGTCAATTATATACTCACTGTTTGACGCCTCTCTTACGGCAGTCGTTGCATAACAGACATATTCGTCAACTCCGTAGCTTTTCATTATCCTTAAATATTCTTCAAAGCAATTACATATCTTGTCCACAAGGTTATAGCTTATTTTTCCGACTGCATACGATTCTTTGCCTATTGACAAATCATATTTGACGGTATCCAACACAGAAATGCCGTTTTTCTTGGAAACTTCCGCTATTTTCATTGTTATTTCCGTAGACCCCAAGTCTATTGCCGCAAAAACTTTATATCTCGGCACATTTCATCATTCCTTCCTATAGTTTTGTATTAATTTCATTATACATAAAACTTAAAAAAAAAAAAATCTCAATATTTTTCTTGATTAATTTACTTAAATTTGATATTATAGAGTGTAGACTTAAATATAATGGCGATATGTTTGATTTTAATACAATTTGTTAACAATAATGAAAAAAAAGGAGGAAAATAATAGATATGGATATGTTAGAGATTTGGAATCAAGTTCTTGAAAATCTTGAAGGCAATGTATCTCCTGTCGGATTTAATATACATATAAAAACAGCAGTTCCTGTATGTTTTGAAAACTCGACTTTTACTATTTCCGTAGCTACTTCTATTAATAAAAATCTTGTAGAATACCGTTACAAAAAATACATCGAATCATCACTTGAAAAAGTTACGGGTGCTAAAATTTCACTTGCTGTTTTGGTCGGTGACGCAAACGAGTTAAAGCAAGAAATCGAATCAAAACAAAACTCGGAATACGACAACAGTGAAATAATAAGCAGTGACGGTTTAAATTCAAAGTATACATTTGAAAATTTTGTACAGGGTTCTTCAAATTTATATGCGTATACCGCCGCAGAGCAAGTTGCCAATCATCCGGGTGAAAGCAATAATCCTCTTTTTATTTACGGTAACAGCGGACTTGGAAAAACACACTTAATGCAGGCAATCGGTAATAAGATTAAAGCTAATAATCCAAATGCAAAGATAATATATGTTTCAAGTGAAAACTTTTATGAATGAATTTATCACATCAATCAGAGAAAAACAGGCGATAAATTCAGAAATAAATACAGAGCCGCCGACGCACTTTTAGTGGACGACGTTCAATTTTTGAAAAATAAAGAGGCTACACAGGACGAATTTTTCCATACCTTTAATGAACTCTTTAATTCAAAGAAACAAATTGTTTTTGACAAGTGACCGACTTCCGAATGAACTGAAAACTCTTGAGGACCGTTTAAGAACAAGATTCGGACAAGGTCTTACCATTGATGTATCTGTACCTAACTTTGAAACAAGAGTTGCAATTCTTCAGCAGAAGGCTTTGGAACATAATAAAGAAATTGATGAAGACGCATTATTATATGTAGCGGGAGCATATTCGTTCAAGTGTCCGTGAACTTGAAGGTGCACTTCTTAAAATCATATCAATGTCGGAATTTAAAAAATGTAAAATAACAAAAGATTTTGCGGAAGAAGTTCTGAAAAAAAATTAATTCCGAAGAGCGAAACAGTAACTCCTCAGAATATTAAAAAAAAGTTTCTACTTTTTATAATATTTCAGAGTCAGATATTACCGGTAAAGTTAAGACAAAAGAAATAGTAGTTCCAAGACAAATTTCAATGTACCTTTGCCGAAAGATTTTAAATATGAACGATACAAACATAGGTAAAGAGTTCGGAAAAGACCGAACAACAGTAGGACATAACATTGAAAAAATAGAGGAAAGCATCGATACTAACAGTACGATTAAATCAGATGTAAATTACATATTAAAAGACCTAAATTATAACGAGGGATAAATGTAGGGATAAATTGTTGATAACGTGTGGATTTCTGAATAAGGAAATTTCAGTAAAAAATAAGATTTGGATTATCCAAAGTTATCCACCGCCAATACATACGGTATGTGTTGATAAAATATGGCTTGTCTATGCACTCTGAAATGACTTTTCCATCAATCCACGCTCTCTACTACTACTATTATATTATATATTATTTATATATAAATATATATGCAAAAACGAAATTGCAGTGATATGTTGATAAATTTATACACAAGGAGATAATTAAAATGAAATTAGTATGCAGTAAACCACAACTTGTTGATATAATAAATACTGTTCAAAAGAGCTATTGCTCCAAAGACATCTTTACCTATACTTGAATGTATTAAGATTGATGCTAACGGTGACGGTAATGTTGTGTTTACAGGTAACAATATTGATATATGTATAGAATATAATACCGAATGTACAGTTACAGAGGGAGGTACTATTGCACTTGCTTCAAAGATGTTCGGTGAAATTGTAAGAAGACTTCCTGACGGTGATGTTACTATAAGTGTTAATCCGTCTAACTATGTTACTAAAATAAAAGAGCGGTTCAAGTGAATTTAATATTCAGGGTATTGCTCCGGATGAATTTCGGACGCACCTATACTTGAAGAAAAGTTCAGATTTTCAATTACACAGGACGTACTTAAAAAGCTTATAAGAAAGACAATAGCGTTTGTTTCTCAAAATGAGGGTAAAAAGCCTGTTTTGACCGGTGCATTGTTTGAGATTAAAAACAATTATCTTAACGTTGTTGCGTCAGACGGTCACAGACTTGCTGTTGTTAAAGAAGAAATAAATGATAATGTTGAAAACAATAAACTTGTTGTTCGGGTATGACACTCCGCGAACTTTTGAAAATTCTTAAAGATGATGAAGAAAATGTTGATATTATAGTATCGGACAGAACTGTTTTGTTTGATTTTGGATATTATCAGGTTTATTCGAGATTGCTTGACGGCGAATTTTTTGAAGTATGACGCGATTATATCGGTGGTAAATACGTTAAACGTAGTTGTTGAAAAGAGCCTTATTACAGACAGCTTGGAAAGAGCATTGCTTTTGATTAACGATGATATATCGGCAAAATCTGAAAATAAAGTTCCTGTACGTTTTAATATCGGCTATGATAAGATTGACGTTTCTTGTATAACAGGTAAGGGACAGGTTAATGACACAGTACCTGTTGAGCTTGACGGCGATAACCTTTTGACTGGGTTTAACTGTAGATTTTTGCTTGACGCATTGAGTGCTTGTGACGAAGAAAAGGTTAAAATGGAATTTTCTGCTCCGACAAGCGGTTGCTTTATAAAGAGCGTAGAGGGTGACGACTCTTATATTTATATGATTCTTCCTGTAAGACTTTATAACTAAGAGGTGCTTTATGAAGATTAAGACAGTCAATAATTATTATACAGATGAAAATACTTATATAGTTTATGATGAAAATACAAAGAACGGTCTTGTGATTGATCCGGGATATAAGTGTGACGGAATATTGAAAGCGGCTCAGGACGACGGGTTAATATAAAATATGTGCTTATAACTCATTGTCATTATGACCATATTTCAGATATGGAACAGCTTCGTGAAAAAACAGGCGCTAAACTTGTTTCCGGTGATAAGGCGAGCATAAATATAACAGACCCGGACATTAATTTGTCGTATTCGGGACTTGGTTATGAATTGTCGGCTAAAAAGTCTGATATTGTTTTGAAAGATAATGAAGAACTTAATATTGACGGACTTAATATCAAATGTATCTATACGCCAGGTCATACAAATTGCGGCGTATGTTATTTGATAAATAATGAAAAAATTGTTTACAGGCGATACATTGTTTTTTAAGAAGTGTCGGCAGAAGTGATTTGCCGACAGGTGACGGAGATACTCTTGTAAAATCAATAAAGACAAGAATATATACGCTTGATGATAATACAGACGTTTTTCGGGACACGGCGGACAGAGTTCTGTTGGGTACGAGAAAAAAGTATAATATGTATATAAAGGACTAAAAAATGTTAATTATTCAAAACGGTTATGAATGTGATTACGAAATGAAGCTTTTTTATAAGCTTTATTTTGATATGAACGAAGATATATATGTGTATTCAAACTTTGAATATAAGGATAAAGTTATAAACGTGTATACGGAGATAATCTATAACGGTAATACATATTTTGACGATTTCTATTATGATTTTGATACTGAAAATCAAAAGGCACAGTTTATAAAAAGATATTTACCGCGTCATGTACAAAGTCGTTTTGTCACGCGGCGGAAAAAATTAAGCATATAAATCTTCCTTGGGGAGTAATGTGCGGTATTCGTCCGGCTAAAATTGTCCGTGAACTTATGGAAGAAGGACACAGTGACAGTGAAGTAGTTGAAATATTAAAGAAAAATTTATGAAGTGTCCGATGAAAAGATTGACCTTGCATATAAGGTTGCAAAGAATGAAAAGATTTTACTTGACGAAGTCGGCGAAAATTCAGTAAGTATATATATCGGCATACCGTTTTGTCCGACAAGATGTTTGTATTGTTCATTTGTTTCAACAGATATACGCGTAAGCGGAAAATATATGGACCCGTTTGTGGATAAATTGCTTTTGGAGATTGATAAAACTGCGGAAGTAATTGATAAAATGGGTGCATATGTTGAAAATATATATATCGGCGGCGGAACACCGACAACTCTTGAACCGCACCACTTAAAAGCAATATTTGACAGATTGAAAGAAAATTTTGATTTTTCAAAAATAAAGGAATTTACTCTTGAGGCAGGCAGACCGGATACAATAACAAAGGATAAATTGTATGAGGCAAAACAGGGCGGTGTCAACAGAATAAGCATTAATCCGCAGACTATGAACGAACAGACTTTGAAAAGAGTCGGCAGAAAGCATACTCCCGATATGGTGCGAAAATGCTTTGAAATGGCGAGAAAAATGGGCTTTGACAATATTAATATGGACCTTATAGCCGGTTTACCGGAAGAAACTGTTGATATGTTTAAGTACAGTCTTGATGAAGTAATTAAACTTGATCCTGAAAATATAACCGTTCATTCAATGTGCGTAAAAGAGCGGCTTCACTCAGATTTTCAGATGCGGAGCTTGCAAAAAGCAAATGATATGAATGAAATGCTTTCATATACTCAAAAACATATGGAGAAAACAGGCAGAAAAGCCTTATTATATGTATCGTCAAAAAAATATTTCAGGTAATCTTGAAAATGTCGGTTATGCAAAAGACGGCTGTATGAGTACATATAACATAAACATTATGGAGGAAAAACAGACTATTATTGCACTTGGCGGCGGCGGTTCTACTAAAATTGTTATGGACGACAGAATTGAGAGAGTGTTTAATTTTAAAGACCCTCTTGAATATATAAGACGTTTTGATGAAATATTGAAGAAAAAAGACGAAATACTTGATATATTGGCAGGTGAAAAAATGGCTGACGAACAAACTTTAAACCATATAATGAATGAGTACGAAGAACTTCGTATCAGTGCGGCTAATGAAAGAAAAAAACGTATTGACGAAGTTAATAAAAAATTCCGCGAGTGGCTGAAATTGACAGAGAGATTTTTCAATGCGGTATGGAAATACTAAAAAGAATATTTAAAAATCCCGATAAGGCTGATGAATATAACAGGGATTTTAAAGAAAATCTAAGAAAACTCGAAAATGAAAAGAGTAATCTGCTGAAAGTAAACGGAATTTCTGCCGATTATAATAAATATAAATATAAGTGTGAAAATTGCAGTGATACAGGTTATGATAAAACGGTAAAAAATGTCAGTGTTTTAAACAGAAACTTATAAATGCGGCATATTCAGTGTCAAATATAGAAGAAACAATAAAAACACAAAATTTTGATACATTTTCGTTTGATTATTATTCAAAAGATGTCGGTGAAAACGGTGTTTCGGTGTATGATAATATGACGAAGATATATAATAACTGTAAACGTTTCTGCGATAATTTTGATAATGAAACCAAAGGCCTTGTTTTTTACGGCTCGACAGGTTTGGGAAAAACATTTTTTATCAAGTGCCATTGCAAAAGAACTTATGGATAAGGGCAAAATGGTTATCTACATAAGAGCAACAAAACTGTTTTCAATAAATGAAGATTATAAGTTCGGCAGAAATACCGACAGGTCTGTTATTGACAATATATATAAGGCTGATTTGCTTATAATTGACGATTTGGGTACAGAGCCGTTCAATAAAAATAATCTTGCGTTTTTATTTGACGTTATTAACGAACGTACAGCAAATAATAAAAAGATTATTATTAATACTAATTTGCAAATAAGCGAAATTACAAAAATGTACAGTATGCGTTTTACTTCAAGATTGTATGAATATTTTATGATGTACAAGTTTTACGGGGAAGATATACGTATACAAAAATTAAGAAGAAGCTAAGAGGATTGATAAATTGTCTGGACCGTGCATAATATTTATAATTCAATAAAAACAAAAAGCAAGCCTATCTTTGATATACGGCTTGCCTTTGCTTTTTTTGAAAATAAACTCTAAGTTCATTTTCAAAAAATCCAAACTAATTTCTCAACCTCTTACAGTATGAAGGGACTGCATAGCAGTCCCTTTAATGATTATTTACCGTTGTTGTTTGCGTCATTACCGCCTACGGCGTCACTTACACCCTCAGCAACATCGGCTGCTGCATCACCGACACCTTCGACAACGTCGCCTGCCGCGTCACCAACGTCTTTAACTGCGTCGCCTGCCGCATTACCTGCGTTATCTACATCGTTTGAAACATTGTTATTGTCATTTTTATTTTCGTTATCATGATTTGTATTTACCGTTGATTCCGGTGACGGTGCAGTATTGTCATTTGTATTATTCATACCGCATGATGTAAGCATTGCGGCAGAAATAAATGATAATAAAACTAATTTTATACCTTTCATTTTTATGCCTCCATTATTTATTGATACAACCTTAGTATTGTCATTATTTTTGATTTTATAAGTTTATTAATAAAAAATTCATATTTTAACAAAAGTGATGTTGCTTACGTCTAATAAATTGCAAACAGATAAATGCAAATAATATTAAAAGGAGATTATAAAAATGAAAAAAATCTAATCGCAATAATTGCACTAACAGCAGCACTTGCTGCAAGTACATCTGCTTTTGCAGACACAGTACAAATTTCAGAAGAAGAACTTAATAAGCCTGTTTCGACATATGCACCGGATGCTATGCCGACACCGGAAATTCAAGGCGACATTATGCTTTTGAACGGTGAAGAAAAAGATGCAGTTGCAGATGCAGAAACACCTGTTGAAATTGCAAGCTATATTTCTGTAGACGTAACAGTTGTAAAAAAACAGACAGCGATGTTGACGGAATTATCAAAACAACAACAGACGTTAATAACAAGGACGATCAAAACAATACTGTAAATCTAAAGATTACAGATGATACACTTGTATATGACAATTTGGGTAACAAAAAAGCTCTAAGTGATTTGACTGATGGTTCAAAAATCACTGTATTTACAGGCTCATATGAACCGACTCCGCTTATTCTTCCTGTTCAGTACACAGCAAATGTAATTATCATCAACGGTGACAAAGAAGGTAATGTAAATGCAGATACATACCTTGCTGATGAAGAAGGCTATACAAATGCCGCAAATACTTTGAAAATTGCAACAGCTGACGATACAAAGATTGTTGATAAGAACGAAAAAAGAATATAAGGGTGATTTGGATAAGAATGACCTTATCGTATTCTACAGTGTATCAACAAAGAGTATCCCTGCTCAAACAACACCTACAAAGGTTGTAGTTCTTGGTAAAAACGAAATTGCTCTAAAGCAGATTGAAGCTGCAAAAAATGCTACTCCGGCTCCTACAGCTGCACCTGAAACAACAGTTGCACCTGAAGTAACAGAAGCTCCGCAAGTAAGCTATGCAGGTCTTGTAAATGTTGTAATCGGTGATAAGAATGTTTCAGATGTATATGCAAAGGATAATACAACAATGGTTCCTCTAAGAGAAGTTGCAGAAGCCGCAGGTTTCACAGTAACTTGGGATGCAGAAAACAGAGCAGTTATTCTTAATGACGGTGTTTACAGTCTAAAGATTGGCGAAAACAGCTATGTTAAGGGTAAGATGATGCCACTAACACTAAGTGCCGCACCTGAAATTGTTAATGATCTAACATATGTTCCTGCTGAATTTTTCGCAGAAGTAACAGAATCAGCTACAGTTGACGGTACATCACTTGTCGTAACAGCTGAATAATTTTTGAAAATATAAAAAAGATGTTCGCGAGAACATCTTTTTTTGTTTTATTAATTGTTTTTAAAATTAAATGTCATTTGTGCATTTATTTCGCCTGTTACATTTATTAACGGACCGACTTGTACAGTTATAGGGTTTGCAGTATCTTGCAAACTGTATGCACATTCTAATGTGATAGTTCCTCCGGGTTGTACTTCCGCCAATGAAGGTTGTGCGTCCATTACATCCGGCATCATTGTAGCTACATTGCATTGTACGGAATTTTGAAAAGCATTAGCACTTACAGAAGTAAGGAACGATGCATTGGCATTACTGTTATTTGTAAAGTTATATGTTACTATAATTGCCGGATTACCCTGAAAATCTGTTGCTGTTTTGGCAGTTACTATTTCAACATCATATTTACCGCTTACGGTTCCTTTGTTTTTTCTGTTTAGGCTGTTCTGTAGCAAGAACAGACGTTGGTTCTGATACTGAATCAGTTGTTGTTTGCTGATTTGATGTTGTACTTTTGTGTATTTGCAGTTTGACTGTTTACACAAGAACACAATGATAAAGTTAAAATAATTGAAAATAACAAAATTGTTTTTTCATAATAAAATCCTTTTCTCTCTATATGTATTTTTGCTGCAAATGACGGTTTGCACCTCCGCTTCTCCTTTCCGTCAATATTTCCACATATTAAAAAATGCGTGGTATAAAATTCTATACCACGCATAAAAAAACGAGGCTTAGAATTTGTTACACACATTTTCTGATATATGAAAAACTTTAATTTTGCAGCGAAAATAACAGTATCTCAATATATAAAGCCTGCGTTTTATACAAACACAAACTGTTATTATATGTACTGCAAAAAAAGGAATATTCCTAAAATTGAATACTCTAAATAAAGTTATAAAAATGTAAAGTTATATATATCATATAACAGAAAAAATGTGGTATTTTTATTATATCATATTTTGAATATAAATCAACAATTATTTATAGAATATATAGAAAAAAGGTAATTTGAAATAAAATAATATTGACATTGATTAATATTTTTGATAAAATACAAGTAGATAAAAAAGAGTGACTTAACGGTTGTTCTGCTAAATTTTATGTTTTTTATGTAGATGAAATTAATCTACCAAAGTCGCCTATTGTATCAGAATGGGCGGTTTTATTTTTTTATCATATACACAAGCAAAAAATACAATTACTAAGGCAAATGTAAATTCACTCATTATATTTGTTCCTTTCCCGTAAGTCAGAACAACCGCCCGGTCACTCTAATACTACAAGGGATTAAATTGCTAATCCACTAAAAATTATAACATATGATTAATCTTACAGTCAACAATAATACAAATTTGAAATAATATTGAAAAAAAAAAGCCCCCAAACAAAGCTATATAGCCAAATTCGGGGACAATTCCTTGGAGCTAACGAGCGGAGTCGAACCGCCGACCTCTTCATTACCAATGAAGTGCTCTGCCTACTGAGCTACGTCAGCATTATTACAATACTGTATAAAATGCGTTACACATATTTCATCTGTGTTTTAGTAACTATATTATTATATTATACAAAAAAAAAGAGTTTGTCAATACAAAAACATTAAAAAAGGAGATTGAATTTCAATCTCCTTTACATCTTATCACGCATTATTTCTTCAAGTTCATCATAATTAATATTATTATCATCATAAACGCTCAAATCTTTTTGAGATTTATTTTTTGTTTTAAAATCTTCGTGGTCTTTCTTTGCGTCGGCAACATTATGAATATTAAGTTCGTGCCAACGTTTTAAAATTGAGTTGATATATGGAAACGAGAGTTTTGTTGTTTGCATAATGCAATACTCATATGCAAGTTCAACCATATCTTCATCCATCAAAAAATTTATCGTGCCACGTTTTTAGATAAGTTTCTTCTGTTTTTGAAAGGTTTCTGTTTTCAATACCGAAAAAGCTTTCTGATTTTATACGAGTAGCCGTTTTTCTCTTTTTCGGCTGTTATGAATTTATCGGCAGCGTCTATAGTGAATATACCGTTTTTATTCCACGATATAGCTACTTTTTCGATATAGTTCATATTTTTTTTCCGTTTGAAACACAGTATTCAAGCAATATTGTTATAACCTCCGGTGAAAGCTGAAGTTCATCATAAAAATAATAAAGTGTTTCAATTTCACTGTTTGTAAGTGTTTTACCGAGTATTTCCTGTGCAAGTAAGCATAAATCGGCAAGTTCTTTATTTTGAGTCATAGCATTTGAAACTTGGTCTATACTTTTTACTTGGACTGCTTTCTGTATTTTGAATAGGCTCGGCTTGTCTTGTGGGAATGCTTACGTTGATATTTTCTTCTTTAGCAGAAAAACTGATATTTCCGCTGTCTTTATCATATTTTAAAGCACCTTTTTTATTCCAATAGTCAAATGCGTTTATAACGTCGCTTTCAAGCAAATTAAGCTGACTTGCAATACTGCTTGCGGACATTTCATATCCGTAAACCGCAAGAGACAGTGCAAGCAGGTATACTTTAACATAAGCACCGTTTGCCTCAGGCATATAATTTTCTATAAAATCCACCGATACGGGGATATAATCAATATTACAACTAAATTTAAGCATAACTAAAAATCTCTCCATATAAGTTATTTGGGCTGATGAAAAACTGTCACCGGCCTTATTTATATATTATATATCAGTTTGGGTCAAAATGCAAAGATTTATGAAAAAAATTCTAAAATAATACGGTATGCCCCTTGACATACCGTATTATTTGTGATAATATAATAAACTGTATCTTAGACTTAAAATCGGGATACTATCCAATAAATTTCACATTATCATTGTATGTATTATAGCATGAATATATACAAAATGCAACCCTAATTTTTTGGAGAGAAATTTAGGATAAAAGGAAAAATACTTAAACTACTATTATGATGATGAGGTGATTTAAGAAAATGGTGCATGAAGTAGAAGTAGGAAAAAATGTGCGTCTAAGCTATTCAAAAATTAAAGAAGTTTTGGATATGCCTAATCTTATAGAGGTACAGAAAGACTCCTATAAGTGGTTTCTTGAAGAAGGTCTAAAGGAAATATTCCACGATATTTCTCCTATAACAGACCACGCCGGTAAGCTTGTACTTGAATTTTTTGATTACAGATTGGATTACAATTCAAAGTACAGCGTTGAGGAATGTAAGGAAAGGGATACAAAGTATGCCGCTCCTTTGAGAGTAAGCGTAAGACTTATCAACACTGAAACAGGCGAAATCAAGGAACAGGAAATATTTATGGGTGATTTCCCTCTAATGACAGAGCAGGGAACATTCGTTATTAACGGTGCTGAACGTGTAATCGTCAGCCAGCTTGTACGTTCACCGGGTATTTATTACGAATTTGAACGTGATAAGACAGGTAAACCGCTTTACAGTTCAACAGTTATTCCTTACAGAGGTGCATGGCTTGAATATGAAACAGATTCAAACGACGTTTTCTCGGTAAGAATAGACAGAACAAGAAAACTGCCGGTAACAGTTCTTTTAAGAGCAATGGGACTTGGTTCAAATGCCGAAATACTTGACGTATTCGGTGAGGATATAAGACTTCTTGCAACATTTGAAAAAGATACTACGGAATCAAGAGAAGAAGGACTTCTTGAAATTTATAAAAGACTTCGTCCGGGTGAACCTCTTAACGTAGAAAATGCAGAATCACTTATAATGAATATGTTCTTCGATCCGAGAAGATATGATCTTGCTAAGGTCGGAAGATATAAATACAATAAAAAGCTTGCAATTTCGGCAAGAATTAAAGGCAAAACACTTGCAGAACCTGTTGCAGACCCGAGAACAGGCGAAATAATCGCTAATGAGGGTGACGCAATAAGTGCGGATTTGGCTATGCAAATCGAAAGAGCAGGTGTAAATCAGGTTGAATTGCTTGTTGAAGGTAAAAAGGTAAGAGTATTCTCTAACAATATGATTTACCTTGACGAGTATGTTGACTTTGAAGTTGAAGATTTTCCTGTTAAAAAGGTTAGAAAAGCAATTATTGAAGAAATAATTGAGAATGCCGAAACAGAAGATGAAATCAAGGAACAGCTATGGGCAAGAATTGATGAACTTGCTCCTAAGCATATAATTATCGACGATATGTTTGCGTCTGTAAACTATTGTCTAAACCTTTGCTAACGGCATAGGTACTGTTGATGACATCGACCACCTTGGAAACAGACGTGTTCGTTGTGTTGGTGAACTTCTTCAAAACCAGTTCAGAATCGGTCTTGCACGTATGGAAAGAACAGTAAGAGAAAGAATGTCAACACAGGAACTTGAAATTATAACACCTACATCATTAATTAATATAAGACCGATAATTGCGACAATAAACGAATTTTTCGGTTCATCACAGTTGTCACAGTTTATGGACCAGAACAACCCTCTTGCCCAACTTCGTCATAAAAGAAGAATTTCAGCACTCGGCCCGGGTGGTCTTTCAAGAGAACGAGCCGGATTTGAAGTGCGCGACGTTCACTATTCGCACTACGGCAGAATGTGTCCGATCGAAACTCCTGAAGGCCCTAACATCGGTTTGATTACATCACTTGCAACATTCGCAAAGATTAATCAACACGGATTTATTGAGGCACCTTACAGAAAAGTTGATAAGGAAACAGGTCGTGTAACAGATGAAATCGTTTATATGACAGCCGATACCGAAGATGAATTTGTAATCGCGCAGGCGAACGAACCGCTTGATGAGGAAGGACGTTTTATAGGTAAAAGGTTTCTGCCCGTTACAGAGATGAAATCTTGGAAGTACCGGGTTCAAGAATTGACTATATGGATATTTCACCGAGACAGCTTGTATCGGTTGTTACGGCTTGTATCCCGTTCCTTGAAAACGATGACGCTAACAGAGCACTTATGGGTTCTAACATGCAGTGTCAGGCAGTGCCTCTTTTGACAACGGATTCTCCTATCGTCGGTACAGGTATCGAACATAAGATAGCTAAAGACTCCGGTAGTGCCGTACTTACAAAAGGAAGACGGTGTAGTTGAAAAAAGTTGCCGCAGACCAAATCGTAATTAAGGGTGACAGCGGTATCAGACATACGCACAAACTTATTAAGTTTGCACGTTCAAACCAAAGCTGTTGTATCAACTACAGACCTATCGTTAAAGAGGGCGAAAGAGTTAAGAGAAACGACATAATCGCCGACGGTCCTGCTATGGATAACGGTGAACTTGCACTTGGTAAGAATATTCTTATCGGATTTATGACTTGGGAAGGTTATAACTACGAAGATGCTGTTCTTATCAGTGAAGAATTGTTAAAAATGATGTGTTCACATCAATTCACGTTGAAGAATATGAATGTGAAGCTCGTGATACAAAACTTGGCCCTGAAGAAATTACAAGAGATATTCCTAACGTATCGGGAAGATACTTAAAGGACCTTGACGAACAGGGTATTATCCAGAATCGGTGCAGAGGTACACACAGGCGATATTCTTGTCGGTAAAGGTTACACCAAAGGGTGAAACAGAGCTTACAGCAGAAGAAAGACTTCTCAGAGCAATTTTCGGTGAAAAGGCAAGAGAAGTAAGAGATACATCTCTCCGTGTGCCTCACGGTGAACAGGGTATAATTATAGATGTTAAGAAGTTCACAAGAGAAAACGGCGATGAATTGTCACCGGGCGTAAATGAAGTTGTACGTTGTGTTATCGCTCAAAAGAGAAAGATTTCTGTCGGCGATAAGATGGCAGGTCGTCACGGTAACAAGGGTGTCGTTTCAAGAGTATTGCCGCAGGAAGATATGCCATTCCTTGAAGACGGTACACCACTACAAATCGTTCTTAACCCTTTGGGCGTGCCTTCTCGTATGAATATCGGTCAGGTGCTTGAAATGCACTTGGGCTACGCATACAGATGTCTAAGCTTAAAGACTCGTGAACAGCTTGAAAATACAATTATTGACGATAATTTCAGACAAAATATAATTGACGCTAAGTCAAAAAGGCAAGAGAAGGAAGATTTATTAAACTTGCAACTCCTGTATTTGACGGTGCACAGGACGAAGATATAAAACTTGCATTTAAAAAGAGGCAGGTTTAAGACCTGACTTTAAGTCAGTCGTATATGACGGAAGAACGGGTGAAAAGTTTGATAACCCTGTTACAGTCGGCGTCATGCATTACTTAAAACTTCATCATCTTGTTGACGATAAGATACATGCACGTTCGACAGGCCCGTACTCATTGGTAACGCAGCAGCCTTTGGGCGGTAAAAGCTCAGTTCGGCGGACAGCGTTTCGGTGAAATGGAAGTTTGGGCTTTGGAGGCTTACGGTGCCGCTTATACATTGCAGGAAATACTGACCGTTAAATCCGATGATATTATCGGACGTGTCAAGACCTACGAGGCAATCGTTAAGGGTGAAAATATTCCTAAGTCAGGTATTCCTGAATCATTTAAGGTACTTGTTAAGGAACTTCAGTCACTTGCACTTGATATTAAGATTCTTAATCATAATATGGAAGAAATCGACCTTGACGCATCATTTGAAGATGAGGACGAAGGTGTTGTAAGCGAAGAACTTGTACAAACAATGGAGGACAAGGACGGAATTACAGATACTTTTGATGAAAATGATCTTAATGATGCAAGTATGGTTTTGGATGATTCAGACGAAAATGATTTCGGCGTTGATGATTCTGATGATATTGATTTCGGCGATGACGACGAAATATAATCATGACGTGTGAATAGACTATGGAGGTTTTTAGATGTTAGAATTTAACAGCTTTGAGGCAATTAAAATCGGTTTAGCTTCTCCCGAGACAATACTAAGTTGGTCACACGGTGAAGTTTTAAAGCCGGAAACTATAAATTACCGTACCCTTAAACCGGAAAAGGACGGTCTGTTCTGCGAGAAGATTTTCGGGCCTACAAAGGATTGGGAGTGCCACTGCGGTAAGTATAAGAAAATCAGATTTAAAGGAAAGGTCTGCGAACGCTGCGGAGTTGAAGTAACAAAAGCAAAAGTAAGACGTGAAAGAATGGGACATATTGCTCTTGCAACTCCTGTTTCACATATTTGGTATTTCAAAGGTGTTCCGTCATCAATGGGACTTATCATTGACCTTTCTCCAAGACAGCTTGAAAAGGTACTTTACTTTTGCATCATATATTGTAACTGATCCGGGTACTTCAAACCTTATGCAAAATCAGATTCTTTCAGAGGCTGAATATCGTGAGGCATATGAAAAGTATGGAGATAAGTTCAAAGCAGGTATGGGTGCAGAGGCTATCAAGACTTTGCTTGAAAAAATTGATCTTGAAGAACTTTCAAGAGAATTAAAGGAAGAGCTTGACGCTACACAAGGACAAAAGAAAGCAAGAATTATTAAAAGACTTGAAATTGTCGAGGCATTCAGAATTTCGGGAAACCGTCCGGAATGGATGATTCTGACCGTTATTGCGGTAATTCCACCGGAGCTTCGTCCTATGGTACAGCTGGACGGCGGACGTTTTGCAACGAGCGACCTTAACGACCTTTACAGAAGAGTTATAAACAGAAACAATCGTTTAAAAAGACTTCTTGAACTTGGCGCTCCTGATATTATTATCAGAAACGAAAAACGTATGTTACAAGAGGCTGTTGACGCACTTATCAACAACGGCCGCCGCGGCAGAACGGTTACAGGACCCGGAAACAGACCGCTAAAATCACTTTCGGATATGCTTAAAGGTAAGCAGGGACGTTTCCGTCAAAAACTTGCTTGGTAAGCGTGTTGACTACTCAGGTCGTAGCGTTATCGTTGTAGGCCCGGAAATGAAGATATATCAGTGCGGTGTTCCTAAGGAAATGGCTATCGAGCTGTTCAAGCCGTTCGTAATGAAAGAACTTGTATCTCGCGGACTTGCACATAATATAAAGAGTGCAAAGAGAATGGTTGAGAAGGTAAAGCCGGAAGTATGGGGCGTTCTGGAGGACGTTATAAAAGAGCATCCTGTTCTTTTGAACCGTGCGCCGACACTGCACAGACTCGGTATCCAGGCGTTCGAGCCAAAGCTGGTTGAGGGACGTGCATTAAAGCTGCATCCGTTGGTATGTACGGCATATAATGCCGACTTCGACGGTGACCAGATGGCTATCCACGTTCCTCTTTCACCGGAGGCACAGGCCGAGGCACGTTTCCTAATGCTTTCAGCAAATAACTTGCTTAAACCGCAGGATGGCACCCTGTAACTGTTCCTACACAGGATATGATTTTGGGTTCTTACTACTTGACAATTCAAAAGGAACATTATGACAGAATTATTGATACAATTCTTGATGATGAATCTAAAATAAATGTATTAATCGAAAGACTTTCTGATATGGAACAGGAAGAAAACGTTGTTATATACAATGAAGAAGAACCAATCAAGAGCTTTACTGATGTAAGAGAGGCTCTTAAATATATGAGAGAGTTGCCGGAAGTTGCAATGAATGAAACAGAAATTCACGCAAATCCTGTAACTTTGGTATTACCAAATAAATCACTTCAAATTTCACTAAAGAAATTAATAAGTGAGGCTAAGAAGCTTGTAATAAAGAAGTATACTACATTTGACGAGGCACTTCTTGCTTATTATAACCACGAAGTAACTCTGCACGAAAGAATTCTTGTTGAAGTTACAAAGAAGATTAACGGAGTAGAAAAGTCAAAACTTATCGGTACAACTGTCGGTAGAATTATATTCAATAATAATATTCCTCAGCATATCGGTTATATTGACAGATCAAATCCTGAAAATGAATTTGACCTTGAAATCGACTTTGTTGTAGGTAAGAAACAGCTTGGTAAAATTATTGATAAGTGTATCAGAGTTTGCGGTACTTCAGAAACAGCCGAAGTACTTGATGATATTAAGGCTATGGGTTATAAGTATTCTACAAGAGGTGCTATAACTGTTGCCGTATCAGATATCGAAGTTCCTGAAAAAAAAACAAGTTATCCTTGCTGACGCTGAAAAGCAAGTCGAAGGAATTATGCAAAAGTATCAGATGGGTCTTCTTACAAATGAAGAACGTTATCAACAGACAATTAAAATTTGGGCAAAGGCTTCATCTGATGTCACAGACGCCATGATGGAACACCTTGGTGAGTTCAATCCAATCTTTATGATGGCTGACTCAGGTGCCCGTGGTAGCGTTAACCAGATTCGTCAGCTGGCGGGTATGCGTGGTCTTATGGCAGATACGCAGGGCCGTGCCGTTGAAATTCCTATCCGTGCTAACTTCCGAGAAGGTCTTAACGTACTTGAATACTTCATTTCATCTCACGGCGCGCGTAAAGGTCTTACAGATACAGCTCTTAGAACAGCCGACTCAGGTTACCTGACTCGTCGTTTGGTTGACGTATCGCAGGACGTTATCGTTCGTGAAATCGACTGCGGTACTGATGAAGGCGAATGGGTAACTGAAATAACTGACGGTAAAGAAAGTATCGAACCGCTATATGACCGTATCGTCGGCCGTACAGCTATGCAGGATGTTATTCACCCTGAAACAGGCGAAGTTCTTGCAAAGAACGGTGAACTTATAACAGACGTACAGGCTAATAATATTGTTAATGCCGGTATCGAAAAAGTATATATCAGAAGCGTACTTACTTGTAAGTCAAAAATCGGTGTTTGTGCTAAATGTTATGGTACAAACCTTGCTACAAGGTGAACTTGTTAATGTCGGTGAGGCAGTTGGTATTATTGCCGCACAGTCAATCGGTGAACCTGGTACACAGCTTACAATGCGTACTTTCCACGCCGGCGGTGTTGCGCCGGGCAGCGATATTACGCAGGGTCTTCCGCGTATCGAGGAATTGTTTGAGGCAAGACGTCCGAAGGGTGTTGCGATAATTTCGGAAATCGGCGGTACAATTACTGTAACAGAATCAAAGCGTAAGAGAGAAGTTACAGTTGCCAATGACCAGACAGGTGAAGCTAAGACTTACACAATTCCATACGGTTCAAGTATTAAAGTTCATGACGGTGATGTTATTGGGGCGGGTGACGAACTTACAATGGGTTCTGTAAATCCTAATGATATTCTTCATATCAGAGGTCCTCATGCCGTTCAGGTATATATTACTCGTGAAGTTCAGAGAACTTACCGTATGCAGGGTGTTGACATCAACGACAAGCACGTTGAGGTAATCACACGTCAAATGTTGCGTAAGGTTAGAGTTGAAGAGGCAGGCGAAACTGATCTTCTTATCGGTTCACTTGTTGATAAGTTTGAACTTGAAGAGGCAAACGAGAGAGTTAAGGAAAAGGGCGGTACTGAATTTGCAACTGCATCTCCTGTACTTCTTGGTATCACTAAGGCTTCTCTTGCAACCGAATCATTCCTTTCAGCCGCATCATTCCAGGAAACTACAAAGGTTCTTACAGATGCAGCTATTAACGGAAAGATTGATCCACTTATTGGTCTTAAAGAGAACGTTATTATTGGTAAACTTATCCCTGCCGGTACAGGTATGAGTATGTATAAAGATATTAATATTACTATCGACGGCGAAGAAGTTGACAACGAAGAAATAGAATAAAATAATTATGAACTGCTGTGAATTTTTCACAGCAGTTCATTTTGTTTAAAAAAATTATATATAAAACTGATATAAATAGGCTGCTTTTTTGTGCAAAAGGAAGAATTAATCATTAAAATGATATAAATTTAACATATAGGCTTGTATATTTTATAAATTTGATGTAAAATATATATAAATGGGCATATACTATGCTCACTCAAAGATAAAAAAAATATATATATTTTTTAGGAGGAATTAAAAATGGCAGTTAAAGTTGCGATTAATGGTTTCGGACGTATTGGACGTCTTGCATTCAGACAGATGTTTGGTGCAGAGGGTTATGAGGTTGTTGCTATCAATGATCTAACAAGCCCTAAGATGTTAGCTCATCTTTTAAAGTATGATTCATCACAAGGTAAGTATGAGAAAGCTGATACAGTTTCAGCAGGTGAAGATTCTATCACAGTTGATGGAAAAGAAATCAAAATCTACGCTTTCCCAGATGCAAACAATTGTCCATGGGGCGACCTTGATGTAGACGTAGTTCTTGAGTGCTCAGGATTCTATACATCTAAGGCAAAGGCTCAGGCTCATATCAATGCAGGTGCTAAGAAGGTAGTTATCTCAGCTCCAGCTGGTAATGACCTTCCAACAGTTGTTTACAGCGTAAACCACGAAACACTAAAGAAGGGCGACAACATCATTTCAGCTGCTTCTTGTACAACAAACTGCTTGGCTCCTATGGCAGACGCACTTAACAAGTACGCTCCAATTCAGTCAGGTATCATGTGCACAATTCACGCTTACACAGGTGACCAAATGACTCTTGACGGTCCTCAAAGAAAGGGTGACCTAAGAAGATCAAGAGCTGCTGCTGTAAACATCGTTCCTAACTCAACAGGTGCTGCAAAGGCTATCGGTCTTGTTATTCCTGAACTAAACGGTAAGCTTATCGGCTCAGCTCAGAGAGTTCCAACTCCAACAGGTTCAACAACAATCCTTACAGCTGTTGTTAAGGGTGACGTTACAGTTGACGGTATCAACGCTGCTATGAAGGCTGCTTCAAACGAATCATTCGGTTACAACACAGATGAAATCGTTTCATCAGATATCGTTGGTATGAGATACGGTTCACTATTCGATTCAACACAAACAATGGTTGCTGAAATCGGTGACGGTCTTTACGAAGTACAAGTTGTTTCATGGTATGATAACGAAAACTCATACACATCACAGATGGTTAGAACAATTAAGTATTTCTCAGAAAATTGCTAATCACAATTTGAACTTTTTAAACAACTGCCTTTATGGCAGTTGTTTTTTTATATTTGAAATTTTCAAAATTTCTTAAAGGGCGAATTTTCTGTCAAAAAAGTTTTCGTACAAAAGCGGCGATCATTGACCGCCACTTTTTTTGTCTTTTATATTGACACAAATTAAAATTTAATTTATACTATTGTTATAGTAAAAAAGAAAAAAGGGGATAAGTATGAGATTGCCTGAAAAATTTGAGGACAGAATGAAAAAAAATGCTCGGAGATGAGTATGATGATTTTATAAAATCAATGGACGAAACTCCGATATTTACGGGAATACGCATAAATACATCAAAAGTCGGTGCAAAAGACGCAGTAATCAAAGAATTTGGTGAACTTCAGAATGTACCTTGGTGCAGCGACGGATTTTATGCGGATAAGTCTAAAATTTCAGGTAATCACCCTTATCATCTTGCGGGACTTTTTATTTTCAGGAGCCGTCCGCAATGTCAACCGTATCGGCTTTGAATATTGAAAGTGATGATTATGTACTTGATTTTTGTGCCGCACCCGGCGGTAAGGCTACTCAGGCAGGTGCTTTTATCGGCAAAAACGGATTGCTTGTAGCAAATGAAATTGTAAAAAATCGTGCAAATATATTGTCTGACAATATAGACAGATTTGGTTTGACTAATGCAGTAGTCACAAATGAAACACCTCAAAAGCTGGCTGAAAAATATGTGCATTTTTTTGACAAGATTATAGTTGACGCACCGTGCAGCGGTGAGGGAATGTTCAGAAAAAGAGCCGCAGGCAGTGGACGAATGGAGTGTTGAACATACGGTTTCGTGCGGCGTAAGACAGAAACATATACTTGATTGTGCAATGAAAATGCTTAAAGGCGGCGGATATATTGTGTATTCAACGTGCACGTTTGCACCGGAGGAAAATGAGCAGGTGTGTGCGTATATGCTTGAAAATTATAATGTGGAACTTGTAGAACCGAATAATCTTGATATGCTGTATAAAGGCAGAGGAGAGTGGTCAAATTCCGACTATGATATGAGCAAAACGCGAAGAATTTTTCCGCATAAAAATAACGGTGAGGGCATTTTTGTGGCACTGTTTCACAGTTTGGACAATTACGAAAGTGAAGTAAGTAAGCCTAAAAAAACAAGTATGACGGACGCCGAAAAGGTGTACAGACAATTTGAAAAAGAGTTTTTGAATACAGAACTTGACGGTGAATTTTGTCTGTTCGGAGAACAGCTTTACTTGAAACCGAAATGTATTGACGTTGATAAAATTAAGGTTGTCAGAAACGGTCTTAATCTCGGAATATATCGTAAAAACAGATTTGAGCCGTCATATGCGTTGTGTTTGACACTTAAAAAAAAGAAGATTTTAAGAATACCGTTGATTTTGAATGTGACAGTGAAGAACTTAAAAAGTATCTTATGGGTAATACAGTCGAATGTGATAAAAAGGTTGGTGTGCCGTAACTGTAAACGGTTATCCGATAGGTTGGGGAAAAGCGTCAAACGGAATACTGAAAATCATTTTCCTAAATATTTGAGATTGAAAAGATAGGGAGAAAAATTATGAATTTGTTTGAATCTGAACGTAAGGTTATGGATGTTTTGTGGCGTGAGGGCAGTATAACCGCAGGTGAAATTGCAAAAATACTTAATATTGATATTGGCTGGAACAGAAACACTACATATACGGTGATAAATAAGTGCATAAAAAGGGTTATATATCGCGTGGCGAGGATAAATTTACTTTGTACACCTGTTATAACGAAAGATGAAGTAAAAAATGATGAATTGGAAGAATTGATGAAAAAATATTTTGATAATTCACCCGTAAAACTGTTTACTTCTGTTGTAAATTTGGCAGATAAACAGGAACTAAAGAAAATGAAGAAGATTATAAAAAATACCGCTAATCTTTAGATATTAGCGGTATTTTAATTTTAGTCTTTTATTAATTGATAAAATTCATTACGCAATTCGTGGTCGGTGTCAAAAAAGACCGCGTATAGCACTTGTGCGTGTTTTAGCACCGCGAGCCTTGATACCGCGAGCTGTCATACAGCTATGCTCACCCTCAACAACAACGATTACGTCCTCAGTATCGCAAACCTTTTGAATAACTTCGGCAATATCCGAGCAGATACGTTCTTGAAGCTGAAGTCTTTTTGAAACCATATCGCATATGCGGGCAATCTTTGAAAGACCGATAACCTTGCCGTTCGGAATATATCCGACATGGCAATGCATATTGTACATAAGTGCAAGGTGATGTTCACAGTGACTGAAAACTTCAATATCTTTAACGATTACAAGGTCGTTTGAGTCAACCTCAAAGCACTTGTTAAACATTTCAGCGATTTCGTCATTGGTGTATCGCATACCCTCAAAAAATTTCGTCATACATACGCGCAACACGGTCGGGAGTATCCTTTAATCCCTCACGGTCGGGGTCATCGCCAAGTTCTGTAAGAATTGTGCGTATAGCCTCTTTTTTTATCTTTTCGTGATTAAATTCTTTTTCATTTAAACACCTCTTTCTTCCGGATCCCAGATAACCTTGTGAAGTTGAATTTGAAATGTTGCGTCACAAAGCACAGGCTCTTTAAGCATTATATTGACAAGTTTTTGTGCATCATACATTCCGTAAACCGCACCGAGATAAATGTGCGGCATTTCGGTATAAACTTGTTTTAACTTCTTGACTATATCAATAGTCAAGTTCATATCTTCGTCAGAGCCTATAACGAATTTGATAACATCGCAAGGCCGTAGATTAATAAAATTATTCCAAATCATTTTGTCGGTCATACCGCTTGACGGAAGTTTGTAGTCGATTGTAAAAAACAAATTATCCGACTTCGGCACTTTGCCGAGAAAATCAACTATATCAACTGCGCCGTTCGTTTCAATATTAACATCACAGCCGATTTTCGGTCAGTTTTGAAACAAGCTCTGCACTGTCGGTATGAACAAGAGGCTCACCGCCTGTAAGCGTAACACGCTTGTAAGTCATATTAACCTTTGAAATAATTTCATCAACAGTCATTTCAGTATATTCACAAGGCGTTTCTTCACCGAACAGTGAATAAACCGTATCGCAGTACGAACAGCGTAGGTTACAGCCTGCAAGGCGTATAAATGTTGCACATTGTCCTGTTCGTATGCCCTCGCCGTCAATACTGTCAAAAATTTCGATTACTTTCATTTTGATTTTCCTTATAATAGTTTTATTTTAACATCATCTTTGATGTAGCTTGCAATGTTGTCCTGACTTTCCTGTACGTCAACACGATAACAGAACGGTGCAAGCTCATCGCAAATGTATTTCGCCAAGTTTTCGGCAGTAGGATTGAACGGTACAACTTCATTAATAACCTTGTGGTCAAACTTGTCTTGAATTTTGCGTTTGATGTGTGTAAAATCAAGAACCATACCGTTTTTGTCAAGAGTTTCACTTTGAAGATATACGTCAATTATCCAGTTGTGACCGTGAAAATTCGTGCATTTTGAGTCGTAGTCAAGGTCTAACTTGTGTGCCGCACTTATTTCAAATCTTTTTCTTTACTTCGTACATTTTTTCATCTCCATATATTGTTCGTAACCGCGTCTTCTGAGCGTACATGACGGACAGTGTCCGCAGCCTTCGCCGAGTACTCCGTTATAACAAGTAAGTGTTTCGTTGTAAATAGTGTCAAGTACACCCAAATCGTCAGCCATTTTCCAAGTTTCAGCCTTGTTCAGCCACATAAGCGGTGTGTGGATAACAAAATTGTAATCCATAGCAAGATTGATTGTAACATTAAGAGATTTAACGAAAATATCACGACAATCCGGATAACCCGAAAAATCTGTTTCGCATACGCCTGTTACAAGGTCTGTTATGCCGTGAGTTTTTGCATATATAGCGGCATAGCTTAAAAATAATAAGTTTCTGCCCTCAACAAATGTATTCGGAGGTGCACCCTCCGGCTTTGTTTCCTCAACGGGAATATCTTCACGCGTAAGTGAATTTGCGGAAAGCTGATTTATAATAGGTGTCGGAACGATTTCATAAGGAATACCGACTTTTTACAAATCTTGTCTGCACATTCAAGCTCAAGCTTGTGACGCTGACCGTAGTCAAAACCTATTGCAGATACATTTTCTTTACCAAATTTGTCTATTGCCCAGAACAGACAAGTTGTACTGTCCTGACCGCCCGATAAAACAACAAGTGCTTTTCTGTTTTTCATTTTAATCCTCCATTTATTTCAAACTGTCAAACAATCTGTTTTCAGCGATTTTTTCATATTTAGTACCCGGTTGACCGTAGTTTGCAAACGGATAAATAGATATGCCGCCGCGCGGCGTGAAAAATACCTTTAACTTCAAGATATTTCGGTTCCATAAGTTTAACAAGGTCTTTCATTATAATATTGATACAGTCCTCGTGAAAATCACCTTGATTTCTGAAACTGAAAAGATACAGCTTTAATGATTTTGATTCAACCATTTTCACGTTTGGAATATAGTTGATGGTGATTTTTGCAAAATCCGGCTGACCTGTGATTGGGCAAAGCGACGTAAATTCGGGACAGTCAAACGTTACCATATAATCGTTGCCTTGGTGCTTGTTTACGAATGTTTCAAGTACCTCCGGTGCGTATGTGTCCTTGTAGACTGTTTTTTGTTACCTAAAAGTGATAAACCCTCTGTTTCTTCTTTGTTTCTCGGCATAATAAACTCCTTTTATTCCATTAACCATTTCATTTTTTGAGAGGTTGCGTGAGTCATAATTTCTTCAAGCTTTTCTCTGTCACTGTTTTCGACCGCTTCGGCAATCTTTCCGATACTTGCCTGCATTTCGTGTATTCTGTTTACAAGCTGTTCCTTGTTTTCAACGAAAAGTTCGCTCCACATTTGAGCGTTTATAATCGCGACTCTTGTACAGTCACGCAAACTTCCTGCACTGAAAAATGTTGAACGCTCAATCATAGGATTGTCGCAAAGAGCAACGGCTACAACGTGCATGAGCTGACTTGTGTATGCGATTACCGCATCATGTTCTTCCGGTGTTGTTGTGACAACGTGCTTACAGCCGATATATTCGGCAAGCTCACGAATAAGAGCAATATTTTCGGGTTTGTTTTTCTTTGTCGGCGTAATCAGAAATGACGCTTTGTTGAAAAGTGTGTCGGTCGAACTTTGATAACCGCCGACTTCACGTCCTGCCATAGGATGTGCGCCGATAAAGTCCACATTGTCGGGAAGTATTTTAGACATTTCATCAATCATAAAACTCTTAACACCGGAAACGTCTGTTATAACCGCACCCGGTTTGATGTGCGACAAGTTGTTTTTAACCATATCGACATTAAGCTGCGGATAAAGACAAAGTATGATTAAATCAGCATTATCCATTACTTCGCCTACGTCCGAACTTCCTTCGTCTATTGCACCGTCCTGCTTTGCAAGTAAGACAGTTTCGGATGTTCGGTTGTATGCTGAAATTGTGCAGTTGTGAAAACCGCGAAGTCTGCGTGCGATTGAACCGCCGATTAACCCCAAACCAATTATTGCTACTTTCATTTATTTTCACTCCGTTCTACCATAATTCAAACTATATTTTATCACAAAATTCGCAAATTGTGAATATATATATTAAAATTTTATATTTTTACCTGTCGGCTATTGACGATATATATGTTGAAATGATAAAATATTAAATTGAATACTTATAATTTGAAATAGGAGATTAGTATGTGGAGTGCAGATAAATGGGAACAGTACAGACTTATAGACAGTGCTGACGGAGAAAAACTTGAATATTGGGGGAGATTATCTTTTAAGACGTCCCGACCCACAGGCAGTCTGGAGTTTAAAATCTGATAAAAAACTTTGGAATAAGGCTGACGCTTGGTATCACCGTTCAAAATCGGGCGGCGGAAAGTGGGAGTACTTGAATAAGAAACTTCCCGAGCGTTGGACTGTTAATTATCGCAATTTGACTTTTAATATAAAGCCTATGGGATTTAAGCATACGGGACTTTTTCCGGAACAGGCTGTAAACTGGGACTGGTTTTCGGAGCTTATAAAAAGGCGGACAGACCTATAAGAGTACTTAACCTTTTTGCATATACAGGCGGTGCAACAGTTGCGGCACTTGAAGCAGGTGCGGAAGTTGTACACGTTGACGCGTCAAAGGGAATGGTTACATGGGCAAAAGAAAATGTTATCTCCTCGGGACTGGGCGAAAGACCCGTCAGATATATTGTGGATGACGTTGTTAAATTCGTACAGCGTGAAAACAGACGCGGTCGTCAGTATGATGCAATAATTATGGATCCGCCGTCATACGGCAGAGGTCCGTCAGGTGAGGTTTGGAAGATTGAAAATGAACTTTATCCGTTAATTGAAGAATGTATGAAAATTCTTTCGGATAAACCGTTATTTTTCCTTATAAATTCATATACGACAGGTCTTAGCGCACAAGTGCTTATAAATGTACTCTCTATGACCGTAGGCAGAAAATACGGCGGTAAAATCACTGCCGACGAAATCGGACTTACAATGAAATCAAACGGGTTAGTCCTCATGCGGTATCCGGACGCAGAATAAAATTGCCCACAGCACTACTTTTTGCTTAGGGTTGGTCGCAGACGTGCCGTCTGCTGCTCACCCAAGCAAGCAACCTCTGTACGGCAAAGTTTCAAAGCAGCATTGTGAACAATTTTATTATAGTTTGCCCACAGCACTACTTTTTGCTTACAGTACAAAATAAATTTAAAGGAACAAATTAAATGATAGAAACAAAAAATCTTTCTTTTATTTACCGTGAAGAAGATATGGAAAGCGGAGAGATAAAAGAGGAAAAAAGTTTTAAAGGATATTAACATTGAAATAGAAAAAGGTTCTTTTACCGCCGTACTCGGTCACAACGGCAGCGGAAAATCAACTCTTGCAAAACATTTTAATGCTATACTTTTTGCCGTCGGGCGGTAAGGTATATGTAAAGGGTATGGATACGGCTGACGAAAATAATATATTTAATATACGTCAGTCGGCAGGTATGGTTTTCCAAAATCCCGATAACCAAATGGTTGCGGCACTGGTTGAGGACGAGGTGGCGTTTGCACCCGAAAATTTCGGTGTTGAGCCTAAAGAGATACGCAGACGTGTTGACGAGTGTCTTGAAATAGTCAATATGACAAAGTATGCCCAAAGTTCACCGTCAAAGCTTTCGGGCGGTCAAAAACAGAGAGTGGCGATTGCGTCGGTGCTTGCAATGAATCCCGAAATACTTATACTTGACGAGCCGACAGCAATGCTTGACCCAAAAGGCAGAAGTGAAGTTATAAAGACGATAAAAATGCTTAACGAAGAAAAAAGACATTACAGTTGTGCTTATAACTCATTATATGGACGAAGCGGCACAGGCGGACAGAACCGTTGTTATTGACGACGGTGAAATTGTGCTTGACGGTACGCCGAAAGAGGTATTTAAAAATGTTGAAAAATTAAAGTCACTCGGTCTTGATGTTCCGCAGGTTACGGAACTTGCGTATGAACTTCGTAAAATGGGGATAGAAATTTCAGATGATGTGCTGACGGTTGATGAGTGTTTTGATGAAATTATAAGAATTTTGGGAGAAACAAAAAAGATGATAAAAGCAGAAAACGTTAATTATATATATCAGCAGGGAATGCCTTTTGAACGTCAAGCACTTTATGATGTAAATATTGAAATTGAGGACGGCTCGCTTGTTGCACTTATCGGTCATACAGGCAGCGGAAAATCAACGCTTATTCAGCACTTCAACGCACTTGTAAAAACCGACTTCGGGCAAAATTATTATTAACGGTATTGACGTTACCGCTCCGAAAGCCGATTTAAGACTTGTCAGAAAAACAGTCGGACTTGTGTTTCAATATCCCGAACATCAGCTTTTTGAAGAAACTGTATATAAAGATATTGCATTCGGTCCTAAAAATATGGGATTCAGTGATGAAGAAATTGATAAAGAGTAAGAGAAAGTGCCGCACTTGTCGGACTTAAAGAAAAGCATTTAACGCGTTCGCCGTTCGACTTGTCGGGCGGTCAAAAAAGACGGGTTGCAATAGCCGGTGTGCTTGCAATGAATCCGAAAGTGCTTATACTTGACGAGCCGACCGCGGGACTTGATCCGAAAGGCCGAGCTGAAATACTTGCAACAATAAAAAACTTCACGAAGAAAATAAAAAAATGATAATTATATTCGTTTCACATTCAATGGAGGACGTTGCAAAAACCGCCAGAACGTGTAATCGTTATGAATGACGGACACGTTGAAATGCAGGGAACGGTTGCGGAGGTGTTCGCACAAGCGGAGCATTTGCAGAAAATCGGTCTTAATGTACCGCAAGTAACATTGCTTACCGATAAACTGCGACTTGCCGGTTATGATTTGCCCGAGCATATTTATACGGTAAAATATGCCGCGGACGCAATTAAAAAATTAATCGGAGGTGGCGGCAATGTTTAAAGATATAATAATAGGACAGTACGTTCGGGTAATTCACCGCTTCATAAAATGAATCCGCCCGTAAAAATAATAATGACGATACTTTACATAGTATTGTTGTTCATTTTAAAAATCCGATTTCATATGTCGTATTTACGATTTACACAATAACATTAATTCTTATAAGCGGTGTACCTTTTAAAATGATATTAAAAGGCTTAAAGCCAATGCTTTGGATATTTATTTTTACGGCGGTACTTAATGTGTTTATGACGCCGGGTGATACGGTATGGGCACTGAAGATATTTAAGTTTACTTTAAAGATTACAAAAGAGGGTATCGAATCCGGTTCACTTATGGTTATAAGGCTTTTGTATCTTGTAATGGGAACGTCACTTCTTACGCTTACAACGTCACCTTTACAGCTTACGGACGGAATAGAAAAACTGTTAAAACCTTTCAATAAAATAAAAGTTCCGTCACACGAAATTGCAATGATGATGACTATTGCAATAAGATTTATTCCGACGCTTGCCGAAGAAACGGACAAGATTATGAAAGCACAAATGGCAAGAGGTGCGGACTTTGAAACAGGAAATATAATAAGACGTGCAAAGGCTATGATACCGCTTTTGGTACCGCTTTTTGTAAATGCGTTCAGACGTGCCGACGAGCTTGCAACGGCTATGGAGGCAAGGTGCTACAACGGCGGCAATAACCGTACAAAAATGAAAGAAACGCATATGACTAAAGTCGATTTGGGAGCAAGTATCGTATTTGTTTTGGCGGCTGCTCTTATTATGGCGGTAGAATTTTTAATTGAAATTTAGTAATGGAAATGGTATAATGAGAAATATTAAACTGAAAATTCAATATGACGGTACTGATTATCACGGCTGGCAAATACAGAAAAATGACATAACAGTACAGGAAACAGTAAAAAAAGCCGTTCAGAAAATTGTGAATGAAGATGTACATTTGACAGGCTGCGGACGAACAGATACAGGCGTTCACGCCGAAAACTATGTATGCAACTTTTTCACAAATTCAAGAATACCGTCTGGAAAATTGCCGTATGCGTTAAACACATATTTACCGAATGACATTGTTTGTTTTGAGGCGGAAGATACTGACGAAAATTTTCATTCAAATAGCAGTGCGGTGAAAAAGAGATATGTTTATAAAATTTTAAACCGTGAATTCCCCGATGCGGTTATGAACAGATATTCGTGGCATTATAAATATCCTTTGGATATAGAAAAAATGCGGATTGCCGCAAAGGCATTTATCGGTGAACATGATTTTATAGGTTTTGCGTCAAGCGGATTTTCGGTTAAAACAACTGTAAGAGAAATTTATTCGCTTGATGTTGATAAAAACGGGGATATAATAACGATTGATGTTATCGGAAACGGATTTCTTTACAATATGGTAAGAATTATTGCGGGAACGCTTGTTTTTGTCGGCGGCGGAAAGATTAATCCGAACGATATGACAGACATAATAAATTCAAAAAAAGACAGAGAAAGAGCAGGTATAACCGCTCCGCCGCAAGGACTTTGTCTGAAGGAGGTGTATTACTGATGAAAAACGATGATGAAATAAATGAAAGTTCAATAAGTGACCTCATACATTATGCGGAGGACGAAAAACGTAATACATTTGACGATGAACCCGAAACAGATGATGAATTGGATGATGAAATAACGGAAACATACGATGAAACTGTATCGGATAAGAAAGAACCTGTTTCGGAAGAAGTAAGTGAGGAAAACAAAAAAACAGAAGAAGAACCTATTTCGGAAGAAGCAGAAGAAGAACCGGAAGACGAGCTTGCTTTAGAAGAAGCAGATGAAGAAAAAATAGTTCCGAAGAAGAAAAAACTTTTAAGTAATAATGTAAATTACGATGATGATATAGATTATCCCGATTATGAAACAGATGTCGGATTTTTTGACGATTTAAAAATCGGAGACCACAAAGGTATAATCATAGGTGTGATAATAGGTATAATTGTTGTAATCGCTTTTATAATGATAGATACAGGAATAATCGGAAATTACAAAAATAATTTTTCAAACAATATATCTAAAGTATTTAAAACGAGTAAAACAGACAAAAATCAATTACCCGACCCAACACAAAAACCTGATGAACAATACAACACAGAAATAAAGTCAAATGAAATTGTTTCTTTTGAGGGTGCGAATGAAACTGAATTTGTACCGTACAAAAACGGTGTTGTATGTGCAAAAAAATGAATCATATGTCGTATATTGACGGAACGGGAACTGTCGTGTGGAAAATAGATACGGCGATAGTTGATCCGATATTAAAGGTAGACGGAAATTATATTTTAATTGCCGAAAAAGGCAGAAATAAAATTTGCTTGTACATTGACAATAAACTTCAATATGACGTAGACGATCCCGATACTGTTATGTCGGCGGAACTTTCTTCAAACGGTGATGTAGTGGTTGTTACGGATAAATCGTCATACAGAGGCGGTATATCTGTATATAATAAATCAGGCGAACAAATATTCTCGTGGGCGTCAGGAAGTGACGCGGTTATATGTGCCGATATTTCGGCGGCGTCGAGAAGTGTCGCAGTGGCACTTTTAAATTCCGATGTAACCGCAAAAACAACCGTACAGCTTTTTTAACGTAAATGAAACAGAAAGCTATGCAAAAATCGAAATGCCCGATACCGTTGTATATGAACTTCAGTTTGTGGGTGATAAGGTTAATTCGTTTGGCGACAACAGGGTTACGGGAATTTCATCAAGCGGAAAAATTGTTTATGACAACGATTTTTCAAATGTGCAGCTTACACATTCGGCAATAGACTCAAACGGCAATAAACTGTTGGCATTTGACGACGGTAATATACCTATGCTGAATTTGTACAGCAAAAACGGTTTTTTAAAGAACAGTACAACCCTTATAGGCGTTACTGACTTTATAGACATAAATAAAAAATATATACTTTATAACATAGGCAGAGATATTTATTTTGGAAAAACAAATTCAAAAGTAATGTCAAAATATACTGCCGCAATGGATATAAAAAATCTGATTATAGTATCGGATACAACCTTTGTGGTGATTTATTCAAACAGCCTTGAAGTTGTAACCATATAAAGGGGGTATGGCATGAATATAACTCTTGATATTATTTTATTGGCAGTGCTTGTCATATCGTTTGTTATCGGTTATAAAAAAAGGATTTGTAAAATCGGTTTGGAAAATAGTCGCATTGGTTGTAACGATAGTACTTGTTCTTGCACTTAAAACGCCTACGGTAAACTTTCTTGCAGGTTCGGCTTTGGCAAATAACATAAGCACAAAGATTGCGGAAAATGTCAATATTCCGCAGGGTGGAGGTGTTGATATTGCTGAAACACTGAATTTGCCGGAGTTTATTCAAAGTGATATGACAAATCAAATTGACAGCACCAACAATGCGGTTAATTCGATAAACGAAAAAACCGTAATGTGGCTTACAAATCTTTGCTTGACGGTTATCGCCTGCGTGGCACTGTTTATCATAATACGTCTTATACTTATGGCGGTGTATATGATAATAAACGGTATTACGGAAGCGCCGATTATAAAAGGTGTAAATAAATTTATGGGTGGAATTTTTGCAACGATAAATATAATTTTTATTATATTTTTTTGTTGCTTGCACTTGTATCAATGTTTGCACCGGCAGAGAGCAATCTGTATGAAATGATTGACAAAACATATGCAGTAAAATATTTATATAATTATAATATATTACTTCAACTATTTATGAAAATCTAAGGAGGAAAAAAGAAATGTACAGTGATATAGTAAAAAAGGATTAGAGAAAACACCTCATCGTTCGCTTTTTAAAGCGTCCGGATTTACAGATGAAGAAATCGAAAGACCGCTTATAGGTGTTGTAAGTGCGAAGAATGAAATCATTCCCGGACACATTCACCTTGATAAAATCTCAGAGGCGGTAAAGACAGGCGTAAGAATTGCCGGCGGTACACCGTTGGAATTCCCTGCTATCGGTGTTTGCGACGGTATCGCAATGGGACATAAGGGAATGAAATATTCTCTTGCAAGCCGTGAGCTTATTGCAGATTCAATCGAATCAATGACTATTGCACACGGTCTTGACGCTCTTGTACTTATTCCAAACTGTGATAAAATCGTTCCGGGTATGCTTATTGCGGCGGCAAGATTAAATATTCCTGCTATCATAGTAAGCGGTGGACCGATGCTTTCAATTAATTATAAAGACAAGTATCGTGACCTTAATACTGCATTTGAGGCAGTCGGTGCATTTAAAGCGGGTAATATCGATGAGGACGAACTTCTAAGACTTGAAAATGCGGCTTGTCCGTCATGCGGTTCATGTTCGGTATGTTTACTGCAAACTCAATGAACTGTCTGTGTGAAGCCCTTGGTATGGCTTTACCGGGTAACGGCACAATTCCTGCTGTTTATTCTGAAAGAATACGTCTTGCAAAGCATGCAGGTATGAAGATTATGGAACTTCTTGAAAAGAACATTAAGCCGAGAGATATTATCACTCCGGATTCAATTTATAATGCACTTCGTGTTGATATGGCACTTGGCTGCAGTACAAACTCAATGCTGCACCTTCCTGCAATAGCACATGAGGCAAAAGCACCTATAACACTTGATTACGCAAATGAAATCAGTAAAGAAACACCGAACCTATGTCACCTTGCTCCTGCAGGCGAACATCACGTTCAGGATTTGTATGCAGCAGGCGGTGTTCAGGCACTTATGAACGAGCTTTCAAAGAAGAATTTGTTAAAGCTTGATACAATTACCGCAACAGGTAAGACTTTGGGCGAAAATATTAAGGACTGCACTGTACTTGATTATAACGTAATCCGTCCGATAGATAATCCGTACAGCCAAACAGGCGGTATTGCCGTATTAAAGGGTAATCTTGCTCCTGACGGCTCTGTTGTTAAGAGAAGTGCCGTTGCAAAAGAAATGTTGCAGCACGAAGGCCCTGCAAAGGTTTATAACAGTGAGGAAGAGGCTATTGAGGCTATTTATACAGGTAAGATTGTAAAGGGTGACGTTGTTGTTATCCGTTACGAAGGTCCAAAGGGCGGACCGGGTATGAGAGAAATGCTTTCTCCTACATCTGCAATCTGTGGTATGGGACTTGATAAGGACGTTGCTCTTATTACAGACGGACGTTTCTCAGGCGCTACAAGAGGTGCGGCTATCGGTCACGTTTCACCGGAGGCTGTTGAAGGCGGCCCTATCGCATTTGTACAAGACGGCGATATTATTTCTATTGATATAGATAAATGCCAGATTAACTTTAAGGTCAGCGAAGAAGAATTGGCTAAGCGTAAAGAAAATGGACTCCGCTTGAACCAAAGGTTAAGACAGGTTATCTAAGAAGATACTCAAAGATGGTTTCTTCTGCAATTCAAGGTGCAGTTATGTTAGACGACTAAAGAACAAATGATTATACAAAAAACGCATTTCTTATATGGAATGCGTTTTTTATAAGGTTGACAAATCAAATCATTTAAAATATAATGTAGGTAATATATAATAGAAAGAGAGCAAGTATATGCAAGACGGAGTTAAACTTGAACGTAAGACTAAAGATGAACTGAAACAAATAGCGCAAGGTCTTGGAATAGAAAAAATTTCAGCTTTAAAAAGATGAAATAATTGCATTGATTCGCGAAAAACGTGAACAGATTGCAAATGAGGAAAAACAGAAAGTGCAACCGAAAAACGTGAACGTCCGGCAGACGCAGTTGAAGTAAAGGGTGTGCTTGACGTAATGACAGACGGTTTTGGTTTTCTTCGTATGGAGAACTATATGTCGGGCTAAAAACGATATATATGTGTCACCTACACAAATAAGAAGATTTAATTTAAAGACCGGTGACGAAATTGTCGGTGATTGCCGACCGTCACAAGATGAAGATAAGTTTTCTCCGTTACTGTTTGTAAAGACTATAAACGGCGACCCGCTTGAAATTGCTTTAAAACGCAGACCGTTTGAACGTCTTACACCGATATATCCGAAAGAAAAAATAAGCCTTGATACAGGTGACAGAACAAGAACCGCATCAAGACTTATAGATTTAATCGCACCAATCGGAAAAGGTCAGAGAGGTATGATAGTTGCACCGCCCAAGGCAGGTAAAACTACTATATTAAAACAAATTGCTCAATCTATATCCGAAAATTATCCCGATATTAAATTGATAGTACTTTTAATAGATGAAAGACCGGAAGAAGTTACTGATATAAAACGTTCAATAGACGGTGAAGTTATATATTCTACATTTGACCAAATGCCCGAAAATCATTGTAAGGTTGCGGAAATGGTGCTTGAAAGAGCGTCAAGACTTGTGGAGCAGAAAAAAGATGTAGTAATTTTGCTTGATTCAATCACAAGACTTGCAAGAGCATATAACTTGACAGTTCAGCCGACAGGAAGAACTTTGTCCGGCGGTCTTGATCCGGACGCATTGTATAAGCCGAAAAAGTTTTTTCGGTGCGGCTCGTAATATAGAAGAGGGCGGAAGTCTTACAATTTTGGCAACGGCACTTGTTGAAACGGGCAGCAGAATGGATGATGTTATTTTTGAAGAATTTAAGGGTACGGGTAATATGGAATTGAAGCTCGACAGAAATCTTCAGGAAAAACGAATTTTCCCTGCTATTGATATTTTGAAATCAGGTACAAGACGTGAAGAAGATTTGCTTAATGACCGTGAAAAAAGAGGCTTGCTGGATTATAAGACGTGAGCTTGGCAGAAATTCAAATACCGAAACTATTGTCAGCTTTTTTGCAGTATATGAGAAGCACAAGCAGCAATAAAGATTTTGTTGAGTTGATTATTAATAATTACGGAAGAAAATAATTTTTGAGAACTGTAACGATTTAGTTACAGTTCTTTTTTTTATTGTAATCGACGCAAATAGTGTATATAATAAGAAATAATCCACAATATATAGTATAATGAAAAAAAGTTCAAAAAAATGAAAAAAGTGTTGACAAAAGGGGTAATAGAGTGTATAATAATCAAGTCGTCAGTTGAGAGGGCTAAAGAACACGGGAAGAAAAGTGTTCGGGTTGAGAAGAAGTTAAAAACTTTTTCAAAAAACTTTTAAAAAGTCTTGACAAACTGAAAACGATGTGATAGAATAAACAAGCTGTCGCAAGAGAGCATGTACATTGAAAGATAAATAGTGCAGGTTTATGTCAAACATTTGCTTTGCAAATGTAAAACTATTGAGTTTTTTATGACAGAAATTCGGATGAAAATTACGAAGAGAAGTCAGTTAGTAATTAAGAGCTAACAAACAATCGAGTATATAAGAGCGAAAAGCTTAAATATAACCATTTAAACGAGAGTTTGATCCTGGCTCAGGACGAACGCTGGCGGCGTGCCTAACACATGCAAGTCGAACGAGAATCTTTGGAATGATTCTTTCGGGGATGAATTCAAAAGAGGAAAGTGGCGGACGGGCGAGTAACGCGTGAGTAACCTGCCCATAAGAGGGGATAATCCATGGAAACGTGGACTAATACCGCATATTGTAGTAAAATTGCATGACTTGATTATGAAAGATTTATCGCTTATGGATGGACTCGCGTCAGATTAGATAGTTGGTGAGGTAACGGCTCACCAAGTCAACGATCTGTAGCCGAACTGAGAGGTTGATCGGCCGCATTGGGACTGAGACACGGCCCAGACTCCTACGGGAGGCAGCAGTGGGGAATATTGCGCAATGGGGGCAACCCTGACGCAGCAACGCCGCGTGCAGGAAGAAGGTCTTCGGATTGTAAACTGTTGTCGCAAGGGAAGAAGACAGTGACGGTACCTGCAGAGAAAGTCACGGCTAACTACGTGCCAGCAGCCGCGGTAATACGTAGGTGACAAGCGTTGTCCGGATTTACTGGGTGTAAAGGGCGCGTAGGCGGACTGTCAAGTCAGTCGTGAAATACCGGGGCTTAACCCCGGGGCTGCGATTGAAACTGACAGCCTTGAGTATCGGAGAGGAAAGCGGAATTCCTAGTGTAGCGGTGAAATGCGTAGATATTAGGAGGAACACCAGTGGCGAAGGCGGCTTTCTGGACGACAACTGACGCTGAGGCGCGAAAGTGTGGGGGAGCAAACAGGATTAGATACCCTGGTAGTCCACACCGTAAACGATGGATACTAGGTGTAGGAGGTATCGACCCCTTCTGTGCCGCAGTTAACACAATAAGTATCCCACCTGGGGAGTACGACCGCAAGGTTGAAACTCAAAGGAATTGACGGGGGCCCGCACAAGCAGTGGAGTATGTGGTTTAATTCGAAGCAACGCGAAGAACCTTACCTGGGCTTGACATCCCTGGAATCGAGTAGAGATACTTGAGTGCCTTCGGGAATCAGGTGACAGGTGGTGCATGGTTGTCGTCAGCTCGTGTCGTGAGATGTTGGGTTAAGTCCCGCAACGAGCGCAACCCTTGCTGTTAGTTGCCATCATTGAGTTGGGCACTCTAACGGGACTGCCGGGGATAACTCGGAGGAAGGTGGGGACGACGTCAAATCATCATGCCCCTTATGTCCTGGGCTACACACGTGCTACAATGGTCGGTAACAAAGAGCAGCAAGACCGTGAGGTGGAGCAAATCTCAAAAACTCGATCCCAGTTCGGATTGCAGGCTGCAACTCGCCTGCATGAAGTTGGAGTTGCTAGTAATCGCGGATCAGAATGCCGCGGTGAATACGTTCCCCGGGCCTTGTACACACCGCCCGTCACACCATGAGAGTCGATAACACCCGAAGCCTGTGAGCTAACCTGTTAGGAGGCAGCAGTCGAAGGTGGGGTTGATGATTGGGGTTAAGTCGTAACAAGGTAGCCGTATCGGAAGGTGCGGCTGGATCACCTCCTTTCTAAGGAGAACCGAATGAGCGAATAAGCTTAGTCACCTCCTTTCTAAGGTCGAACGATAGAAATATCGTCAGAGACAGAACTTGTACTGTTTATCTTTGAATGCACGTTATTTTGCGAAGCAAAAATGTCGCTTTTGAAAATTTTAATTTTCAAAAGGCTCAGCAGTAAATGACATTGATATAAGGAATGAGCTTTACGTTTTAAAATGTAGAATAATATGAACATTCTAACGAAATATTGATATAATAGGAAACTCCTGCATGAAACCCTGCATATAGCTCAGCCGGTTAGAGCGCACGCCTGATAAGCGTGAGGTCGGTGGTTCGAGTCACTTAGGCCCCCACCAATTTTGCGAATTTCGCATTTTTTCTCGGTCTTGCGTGCAATGAGTACGCGACGACGTCGAAGAAAATCCGAACTTCATCAAAATTAACCAAAGTAAAATTTGGGGGTGTAGCTCAGCTGGGAGAGCACCTGCCTTGCAAGCAGGGGGTCAGGAGTTCGATTCTCCTCATCTCCACCAATTCAAACAATTTCACGCACATTTCGCATTTTTCTCAGTCTTGCGTACCGATGTACGCGACGACGTCGAAGAAAAAGCGAACTGCACAAACTTGTTTGAATTTAAAATCAATAAACTGATGATTGTAAAATATTCAACAAAAAACTAAACAATGTAACAAACGATGATAGAGAGTAAAACGAGGAAATGACATAGTAATGTCAAACCCCAAATAACTAAATTAGTTATCAAACTAATGTGGAAAAGGTTTTTCGATATACGAGAATATATGGGTAAAAAACTTCAATTTCAAAAACAAATCTCTAATTCTTAATAATTCAAGAAAACCAAGTTGGTCAAGTTAGAAAGAGCGTAGGGAGAATGACTTGGCATCAGGAGCCGAAGAAGGACGTGACAAGCTGCGAAAAGCTGCGGTTAGGAGCAAATATCCATAGACCCGCAGATATCCGAATGGGGGAAACCCGGTACGGCAATACCGTATCACTGCATGGTAAATACATAGCCATGTGGAGGAAACCCTCTGAACTGAAACATCTAAGTAGGAGGAGGAAGAGAAAAGAAACATCGATTTCTAAGTAGCGGCGAGCGAAAGGAAAGAGGCCAAACCAGAGATAGCAATATCTGGACTGCATAATTGATTTAACATCTTTAGCAGAAGTGTATGGGAAGACACACCATAGTAGGTAATAGCCCTGTAAGTGAAACGGATTTAAACATGGCAGTATCAGAGTACCACCGGACACGAGGAACCCGGTGGGAAGCCGGGGGGACCACCCCCAAGCCTAAATACTACCTGATGACCGATAGAGAAAAGTACAGTGATGGAAAGTTGAAAAGAACCCCGGGAGGGGAGTGAAATAGAATCTGAAACCCTATGTTTACAAGCTGATAGAGCACCGTATGAGTGCAATATCGTACTTTTTTGTAGAACGGTCCAGCGAGTGTATGTTGCAAGCGAGGTTAAGGTGTTAAGCACTGAAGCCGAAGGGAGACCGAGTGTTAATAGCGCGTAAAGTTTGCAGTATACGACCCGAAACCGGGTGACCTAACCATGTCCAGGCTGAAGTGGAAGTAAAATTCCATGGAGGACCGAACCCACGTCTGTTGAAAAGCGGGGATGAACTGTGGGTAGCGGAGAAATTCCAATCGAACTCGGATATAGCTGGTTCTCATCGAAATAGCTTTAGGGCTAGCCTCGGATTAGTTTAACGGAGGTAAAGCACTGAATGGGCTAGGGGGCTTCACGGCTTACCGAACCCTATCAAACTCTGAATGCCGCATAAATGTTTCCTGGGAGTCAGACTGCGTGAGATAAGTTTCGTAGTCAAAGGGAAAGAGCCCAGACCTACAGCTAAGGTCCCTAAATGAATTTAAGTGGAAAAGGATGTGGAGCTGCATAGACAACTAGGACGTTGGCTTAGAAGCAGCCACTCATTTAAAGAGTGCGTAATAGCTCACTAGTCGAGTGACTGTGCGCCGAAAATGTAACGGGGCTAAAATTCATACCGAAGCTTAGGAATGATAGTAATATTGTTGGTAGATGAGCGTTGTGTAAGCCTGAGAAGCTACACCGAAAGGAGTAGTGGAGGTATCACAAGTGAGAATGCCGGAATGAGTAGCGAGAATTATGTGAGAATCATAATGGTCGAAAACCTAAGGTTTCTTGAGGAAGGTTCGTCCGCTCAAGGTTAGCCGGGAGCTAAGGCGAGGCCGGAAGGCGTAGTCGATGCACATACGGTAAAGATTCCGTAGCCACCGAAATTGTTAAGTACAGGGACACAGGAACATAGCCTGACCCCACCGTTGGTTGAGTGGGGCGAAAGGGAGCGAAAACTAGTAGCGAAGCAGGTGATTGTACACTGGCGAGAAAAGCTGTATGAATTGATTAGGTGCCCGTACCGCAAACCGACACAGGTAGGTGAGGAGAGAATCCTAAGACCATCGGGAGAAATGTTGTTAAGGAGCTCGGCAAAATGACCCCGTAACTTCGGGATAAGGGGAGCCTACGCGAGTAGGCCGCAGAGAATAGTCTCAAGCGACTGTTTAGCAAAAACACAGGTCTATGCTAAATCGAAAGATGATGTATATGGGCTGACGCCTGCCCGGTGCTGGAAGGTTAAGGGGAAGTGTTAGAGCAATCGAAGCACTGAACTTAAGCCCCAGTAAACGGCGGCCGTAACTATAACGGTCCTAAGGTAGCGAAATTCCTTGTCAGGTAAGTTCTGACCCGCACGAATGGCGTAACGATTTGGACGCTGTCTCAACAACACACCCGGTGAAATTGTAGTACCGGTGAAGATGCCGGTTACCCGCGACTAGACGGAAAGACCCCATGGAGCTTTACTGCAGTCTGATATTGAGTTTCGGTATTTCATGTACAGGATAGGTGGGAGACTGAGAAGCATGAGCGCCAGGTGTTGGGGGAGTTGCTGTTGGGATACCACTCTTGGGATATGAAGGTTCTAACCTGCGCCCGTGAATCCGGGCGGGGGACACTGTCAGGTGGACAGTTTGACTGGGGCGGTCGCCTCCTAAAAAGGTAACGGAGGCGTTCAAAGGTTGGTTCAGCACGGACGGAAATCGTGCAACGAGTGCAAACGCATAAGAAAGCCTAACTGCGAGACAGACAAGTCGAGCAGTAACGAAAGTTGGAGTTAGTGATCCGGCGGTATGAGAGTGGAATTGCCGTCGCTCAACGGATAAAAGCTACCCTGGGGATAACAGGCTGATCTCCCCCAAGAGTCCACATCGACGGGGAGGTTTGGCACCTCGATGTCGGCTCATCGCATCCTGGAGCTGTAGTCGGTTCCAAGGGTTGGGCTGTTCGCCCATTAAAGCGGTACGCGAGCTGGGTTCAGAACGTCGCGAGACAGTTCGGTCCCTATCTATCACGGGCGTAGGAAATTTGAGGAGAGCTGACCTTAGTACGAGAGGACCGGGTTGGACGTACCGCTGGTGCACCTGTTGTTCTGCCAAGGGCATAGCAGGGTAGCTAAGTACGGACGGGATAAACGCTGAAGGCATCTAAGCGTGAAGCCCCCTTCGAGATAAGATTTCCCATAGCGTAGGCTAGTAAGGACCCATGAAGACTACATGGTTGATAGGCCGGAGGTGGAAGTGCAGTAATGTATGTAGCTGACCGGTACTAATAGTCCGAGGGCTTGACCAAGCATTTTAATCTGCGAAGCAGATAAAAATGCGAATATGTACGTAAGCAAAGGAGCAGAAGCAACTTGAAAAGTTGCGAGGAGCGACTGGTTGCCTAAAAGGCAATGCGGAGTACATACAAGCGTTAGCTTGAGCATAAAGAAAGCAAAAAGCAGATTAAAATACAGATGTATCGCTACATCAAAGGTTAGGAACGAGAAAGATAAGAAATTAGAGAAAACGCATTGTGAAGTTATGTTGTTTAGTTTTGAGGGTATGACCTCAAAAGAGAAATCCGGTGACGATAGCAAGGAGGAACCACCTGTTCCCATGCCGAACACAGAAGTTAAGCTCCTTAACGTCGATGATACTTGGTGGGTGACTGCCTGGGAAAGTAGAAAGTTGCCGGAACGAAAAGAATGCTGAAGATAACGACAAAAGTCGTTATCTTTGGTGTTTAAAGAAAAAGTTAGCGAAAGCTAAAGAGATATTCCTCTATAGCTCAGTTGGCAGAGCGCATGACTGTTAATCATGATGTCGCTGGTTCGAGCCCAGCTGGAGGAGCCATTAGAGGTGACTACTTTTTGTAAGTCACCTTTTTGTTTTGAAAAATTAGGGAGTAATAGTAAACGATGTAAGTGTACATCTGATGCTATTACTCCCTTTTTTGTTACAAAAATTCATATCAAGATGATAGATTAGAAATGCCTATCGGACATTTCTGATGTGTTATTTTGAGCAATCAAACGCACAAAACTGAATAAAAGGTATTTAAGTAAACAAGATTTTCGATGAGACGTCTGCTGTACACGCATTTGCGAACTATGTGCAAGAAGAAAGGCTCAATGTCAATAGTTGTGGTGAAATCTGTGGAATGGAAAATCACCAATATATGAATGGATATCGGCGACCTTGTTTTGCAAGGTCGTTTTTGTAGGTGAACATATGCAGGATACGATTGTGAAATCGTTTAAAATTACGGTATCCGTAAGGTTACGTTTAAGTACCTTAATCTTGTTGTTACAGCCTTCGGTAAAACCGTTTGAATAAGGGGATATCAAAGGAGTTTAGTATTCCGGTCTGCCAATTCAGCAGTGTTTTAGCGCAATACTTATATTCTTCAATATTACAGCTTTCAGCGGATGAAATCCAGTCAGACATAAGTTGCTTTGCTGTTTGACTGTCATTGGCATCCATAATTTTATAGAATTGCTCCTTAAGATAGTACGCCTGAAGCATTTCATCAGATATGTAAAGCAGAGAATTTGACCGTTCTTTTTTTTTCCAAATCCTTAAGCTTGGTATTTAGCTTTATGAAAACTTTTGCAGTAGATTGTTTTCGCACAAATTGGGTCTTTATAAAGGTTTATACCGATGAAGGCATTGATGGAGTCGGAGAAGCAACGCTTGAATATAAGGAAAAGGCACTTATAGGAGCGGTAGAGCATATCAAGGAATATCTTGTCGGACAAAACCCGCTTGATATTGAAAAGCATTGGCATAATATCTATCGCGATGCGTACTGGCGTGGCGGCGCAGTTCTGATGTCGGCATTGTCAGCGGTAGAAATGGCGTTGTGGGATATTCTCGGCAAAAAGTCTTAATGTGCCTGTGTATCAGCTTATGGGCGGCAAGGTGAATGATAAGGTTAGGATATATGTAAACGGCTGGTTTGCGGGCGCAAAAAGAACCCGAGGAATTTGGAGAAAAGGCGAAAACAGCCGTAAAGCGCGGCGTAACCGCAATGAAATGGGACCCTTTCGGCAAGAACTATCTTAATATTTCAAATGCCGAGCTTGATAAAGCACTTCGTTGTGTTGCATCAGTGCGTGAAGCAGTGGGCGATACGGTAGATTTGCTGATCGAGGGACACGGACGCTTTAATATTCCGACAGGAATTAAAATAGCAAAGGAGCTTGAACAGTTTAAGCCGATGTTTTTGAAGAACCCGTACCGCCCGATAATCTTGACGCACTTAAAATGGTTCGTGATAAATCGCCTGTTGCAATTTCGGCAGGTGAAAGACTTTATACGCGCTGGGACTATAAGAGAATGTTTGACATTATGGCGGCGGATTACATACAGCCAGACATTTCGCATGCGGGCGGTATTATGGAGCTAAAGAAAATCGCAGCAGAAGCGGAGAGCAGATATATTCCATTCGCACCACATAATCCATCGGGACCTGTCGCAAATGCGGCAACGCTACAATTGGCGGCAAGCTGTCCTAATTTTTGAAATACTTGAAATTATGTATTCAGACGTGGACTACCGAAAGGATATAACAAACGAGAACTTGGAATATAAGGACGGTTATATAACCATTCCCGATAAGCCCGGACTTGGTATTGAGATTAACGAGGAGGAGTGTCTGAAACACCCATATCGACCGCATACACTAAGACACTACACGGGTGCACTAACAGATATTCGTCCGGCTAAAACGGAATTTTATTTTTAAGCCCTGCGGTGAAATGTCAAGAGGGAAATAAGCAAAAAAAGCAAATATTTTTCACAAAATTCTAAAGGCGCAAAACACCCACCTAAGCCCTGTCGGTCAAATTTTTTAAAAATGAGCAGGGCGACCTGATTTCAGCAGAAAAGCTTTGCTATTCTGCTGAGGTATATAAACGATTGTCTTTTAGCAGTCGAAAGACTAACCGCACAAATTTACGAGCGGTTAATGCGAATACACGTTTGTGTTGGTATCTGTTTACCTCTTTGTATTTGAGGTGATAGAAGTCGCTGTATTCCTTGTAGCATCTTACAAGAGAAAATGCAGCTTCACACAGATAATACTTTAAAATCGATTATACTTTCTCCTGCGTCATAGTAGAATACTTCTTAAAGAGTATGTTCATAAAACGTTGCTTTTCTTTGATGAAGTTGGAAACAGCGAAATAGCGTGCTCGTGTAAGGTTCTGAAGTGCTTTGTAACGATAGTCACCGATATATACCTCTTTGTTGATTTTACCGAAACGCAGACAATCAGCAATAACAAAAGAGTCAATGAAATCATTCTTGGGCAAGTCATTGTAAGCTTCTTTGAATTTACTGACTTGCTTAAGATTGAGGACATGAATCTTTGAATTAAAACGAGCTAATGCAGCATCTTCCCTTAGAAAATAAACAAGGTTATCACCATACACAGAGGTTGCTTCAAGACCTATTAAAACAGAATCTAAGGAGCAAGATGTCATAGCAGAAAGAATTCTTTTTACCAACTGTGAAGAACCGGTATGTGAGTTAGCAACAGAAAAGTTACTATGTTTACTTCCGTCAGGGAGCATGAAATAAACGACATTGGATTTGCTGCTTACATCAATACCGACGTAAAGTGGGTTCATAAAAATCACCTTCTTTCGTTAAAATTTTAAGTGTTCAATCGGTTTGGTAAAACCCATGATTATGGAGCATCAATACTCTCGCATATAAGAATCTGACTTAATAAGGACAGATGCGAAACCACACTGCTAAATGGTTGTCCCAAAGCTTAAGAAAACAGCCGGTCGATTTGAAGTTAACTTCCATATCAGGGGAACAGACTAATTATGAAGCAACCGCAATGGTTCAACAGGAGTGAAAAAGAACTATTACCCTAATTGACACCAAGTCAATTATATCATAGGTTTACCAAAACGATTGATATTTTGAATATAAAAATATATCTATAAAGATATTATACGAGGAGTGAAAAAAATATGGAGAAATCGGTGTTTATAACAGGAGCAACGGTTAATACAGGACTTGGAATAGCTGAGAAATTTGCAAAAGAGGGGTATAATCTCTTTCTCGGTAGCCGAAATGCGGAAAATGCAGAAAAAACAGCAAAGGAATTGTCAGAAAAAAATATGGTGTTTATGCAAAGGGTTATGGTATGAAAATCTTTGATGAAGAAAAAACACAAAAGAGATTTTTTAAAGATATAAAAAACAGCGGATATTCAGTTGACACACTTGTGTTAAACGCAGCAAATTTAGGTATTCGTCAGCAGTTTTTGATGTTTCGATAGACGACTTTATGAATGTTATAAATAAAAATATTGGCTGGAATTTTATGCTGTCGCGTGAGGCGGCAATTCAAATGAAAGAAAACGGTGGCGGTTCGATTGTGTTTGTAAATTCAAACACGGCTTACAGAGCAATCCCCGACAGAATCGCATACAGTGCATCAAAATCCGGAGCACTTGGTATGATGAGAGCACTGGCACTTGATTTGGGTAAGTACAATATTCGAGTAAACGCCGTGCTTCCCGGTATGATAAAAACAGACCGTTGGGAAAGCAATTATAATGATTGCAGAAGCGCACTGTCGAATTATACACCGCTCGGCGATATTGCGGATTTTGAAGATATTGCAAATGCGGTCTGGTATTTTGGAAGTGATAACTCAAAAAATACCACAGGCGCAGAGCTTACTGTTGACGGCGGCAATATGATACAGCTTTATCCGATAGTATCTGAAAAATAATAAAAACCTATATCGCTCATCTCAGAATATACGGAGATTTTTGTTACCCCAATAAGCTCATCTCTCCCTCTTATTTGTACCTTGTATTCTGTAATGAGCGATATATTGATATTAAGAGTGAAATACAGTGTATGTATGAATAGACTTGAGGACACAAAGCTCAATTAACGAAATAGCTTAAGCTACGGCGATTATGAGGCACAGGAGTACTTTTTGAAGCTTGTAAAATAGCTTTAACATAAAAACAAAAAATTTAATGGGGAAATGCTCGGTAAACAGTGTGGTTACTTAAAGTAATCAAAGGATATAATGCACGTGTGATATTCTCGGTCAAGACCGAAAACGCATATACACAAATAAAAGAGTTACTCTTCTATGCTCACATGAAAGCGAGCGTCGAAAAAAATTTTAAACAGCGAAATGGAATATTAACATAATTGCATTATTGCGTAAGTAGTGATATAATTATTTCGGTGATTAATGATGAAGAACTTTTATGAAAAAGTGTATGACATAGTGGCACAGATACCGAAAGGGACAGTTACAACGTATGGGTGTATCGCAATGAGGTTGGGAAACATACGGCTCAGCCGACTTGTCGGAAATGCGTTGCACGCAAATATTGACCCTGTAAACATTCCTTGTCACAGAGTAGTAAACCGTGAGGGAAAGTTAGCACCGATGTATGTTTTCGGCGGAATTGACGCTCAAAAAGAGCGTCTTGAAAATGAGGGGGTTGTGGTTGACGGCGACAAAGTTGATTTGAAAAAATATTTATGGAGATAAATGGCAGTAAAAAAACTGCCCGTTGAGTCTGTCGACAAAATGTCGACAAAAAATCATAAAGTTCCTCAATAGTCGAAACTTTAGATTTTAAGCAATTTCTGTCGCATAGGTCGTCAGAAATGATTTTTAATGAGGTTGCATTTTCAGTAGTTTTGCCTATGGCAAAAACTACTCTGTGTGCGTCGAATGTCTTTCCGGTACGCCATCAAGCAACCAAAAATAAAGTAGACAAAACCATAACAGTTTTGTCTACAATTTGAAAGGACTGCGTGCAGTCCCTTATTTGCTTTTTATTATAAATATGATATTCTAATAAAAAAATTGAATGGAGAAAGTTATGAACATACAGATATTTGGAAAATCGAAGTGTTTTGATACGAAAAAAGGCGGAGAGATATTTTAAGGAGAGGAAAATAAAATATCAGCTAATCAATATGACCGAAAAGGGCATGAGCAAAGGTGAATACAACAGCGTCAAGCAAGCTGTCGGCGGATATGAAAACTTAATTGACGAAAAGGCAAAGGACAAAGACACTCTTATGCTTATAAAATATTTTGCGGACGAGGCGAAAAGAGGACAAACTGCTTGAAAATCCTCAACTATTCAAAACACCGATTGTCAGAAACAGCAGACAGGCGACTGTCGGCTACAAACCGGAGGTATGGAAAACATGGGAATAAAGCGAGTTCCGACGTATTTCAATGAATTTGTCTGTATCGGCGGTGCGTGTGAAGATAACTGCTGTATCGGCTGGGAAGTCGATATTGACGATGAAAGTCTTGAAGTTTATAAATCGGTCGGCGGTGAGTTTGGCGATAGGCTACGCCGTTATATGAATGACGAAAACAGTTTTACGCTTAAAAACAACCGTTGTCCATTTTTGAACGACAAAAATTTATGCGATATTTTTATAAACATCGGCGAGGACAAGCTCTGCACCGTTTGTACGGAATATCCGCGATTTACCGAAATATACGGCAGTTTAACGGAAAAAGGTCTTGGAATGTCGTGCGAAAGTGCGGCGGAATTTATCTTTAAAAGCGACAAGACTGTAAGTTTTGAAACGGAAAAGTTTGACTATGAAGAAGAATGTGACGAAGATTTTTTGAGGGTACTTTTGAATGTGCGTGAAAATATTTTTGACGTGCTAAAAAATCGAAAAATGAGCATATCGGACAGGGTTAAAACGATTTTAAATTATGCGTATGATGTGCAGGACAAAATCAATAACAACAACGTTGACAAAATACCTCAAAGTGTGGATAACTATGATTTTTCGCAAAGCGAAAAGTGTATAAATGACATAAAAGAGTGTGTCAAGCTATGTCTTAGCCTTGAAATTATGGAGGACAGTTGGACGGGGGTAATTGAAAACACGCTCGGAATTTTTGACGATTACGATAATTTAAGCGGTGAGTTTGATTTATACATAAGCGGACGCGAATACGAATATGAAAATTTGCTTGTGTACTTCATATACAGATATTTGCTGAAAGCGGTGTTTGACTGTGATGTGCTGACAAAAGTACGTTTTGCGGCGGTGTCGTATGTGATTATACGTCAGCTTGATATTGCACGTTGGCTTAGAAACGGAAAAGAATTTTCGCTTAAAGACAGAATAAAAATTGTGTGTTGTATTCAAAGGAGGTTGAGCATTGTCAGGATAATATTGATTTCTTTGACGAGGAATTTTTGTTCAACCCAATCTTTGAACACAACAGATTTTTTGAATTTAATTTAAGTTTTTTCGATTTTGTATTGCAAAATATAATAATTGACGAAAAAGAGCCGAGCGTTTTTGTTGCCGGTTTACTTCCGTTTTCTTCTCCGATATGTCTGCCTGTCAACACGGTACAGCCCATTGAACAGCCGATTACAAAGCTTGTAATAATTCTGCATAAGCTGACTGCCTATGTTTACGGCTGAAATCGACGATGTGCCGTTATACGCACCGACAACGGTATTACGGTATTATATTATATATTCCTTATTCGGTTTTGCCAACGCCTTTTGTAAAATCGGTCAAACTTGACACATTATAAGTAAAATGCTATAATTAAAATAGATTACTATATACAAAATACGGTGTTTTCAGTATGGAGGAAATTATGACGCATTTGAATTCTGCGGTAAAATTACTTGACAGAGCCGCTGAAAAGTTTAACGATAAAATTGCAATATCAGATGAATGGAGCGAGATTAGTTTCAGTGAATTGCAGAGAAAGGGAAAGGCTGTCGGAACGGCACTTGCAAAGACAACTCCGCAAGGATATATGCCTGCACCTGTTATGGTGTATTTGAAGAAAAAGCATATCGTGCTTGGTTTGTTTTATGGGTGCGATGTACAGTGCAAATCCGTATGTGCCTACCGCTTACGATATGCCTGCGAACAGAATACAGAAAATTGTTGACTCACTTCAAGGCAGAGGTCATATAATCACAGATGCACAGGGTATGGAAACTTTAAAGACTATGAACATACCCGAGTCAATGAGTATTCATATATATGAGGAAATCGTTGAGACCGAAACGGACGGGGAGCTTATTGAAAAAACACTTAATTCGGTAATTGATACAGATCCGATTTATATAATGTTCACATCTGGTTCGACAGGTGCGCCGAAAGGCGTTACAGTGCCGCACAGAGGCGTTATAGATTATGCAATTTGGGTTGCAAAGACATTTAATATCAATGAAAATTCTATACTTGGAAATCAAGCACCGTTCTATTTTGATAATTCGATATTTGATATATACAGCTGTCTTTTGACAGGTGCAAAAAAATGGTGATAATTCCTGAGACATTGTTTATGTTCCCTGTAAAGTTGCCGGAATTTGTGCGTGATAATGATATTACGACAATATTCTGGGTACCGACCGTTATGATTAATGTGGCAAATTCAGGAGTGCTTTCGGAGATTGAATTGCCGAAGCTTAAAAATGTGGTGTTCTGCGGTGAAGTAATGCCGAATACTCAACTTAATATATGGCGCTAAGCCCAGCCGCAATGCACATACGCAAACCTTTACGGTCCGACGGAAATTTCGGACGTATGTACTTATTATATTGTCGACAGACCTTTCAAGGACAGCGATTCACTTCCGATTGGTAAGGCTTGCGAGAATATGCGTATTATAATTCTTAACGAAAAGAATGAAATTGCAAAGACGAATGAACAAGGCGAAATATGCGTTATAGGTACAGGCGTATCGCTTGGATATTGGAATAATCCCGAAATTACGCAAAAGGCATTTATTCAAAATCCCGTTAATCCGTATTACGAGGAAAGAATTTATCGTACAGGCGATTTGGCATATGTTAATGATGAAGGACTTATTATCTACTTGGGAAGAATGGATAATCAGGTTAAGGTAAAAGGTAACAGAATTGAGCTTGGCGAAATCGAAAATGCCGCAATGTGTGTTGGCGGAGTTAAAGGTGCTTGTGCGGTGTTTGACGAGAAAAATCAGAAGATTGTATTGTTTATAGAAAGCTGCGAGGCATTTAGGCTTAGAAAACTTAATCTTGAACTTAAAAAATATATACCTAATTATATGTTGCCGGGTGACCTTGTTGTTATGGAAAAATTCCCGCATACCGCAAATGACAAGATTGACAGAGTTACACTAAAGAAATCTTTGGGATAAAGGAAAAGCTATGGAAACAATGATGCAAAGTGCCGTATGCCTTTTGGAGCAGGCGGCGGAAAAGTTTAAAAATAAGACAGTATTTGAAGATAAGGACGGAAGTATTTCTTTTGAGGAATTGAGAGAAAAAGCCGTATAATAGGAAGTGAACTTATTAAAAGAGTTGAAACAGGCAGAAAATGTCCTGTAATCGTATATTTGCCGAAAAGCATAAAATCAATAATCAGCTTTATGGGTTCGCTTTACAGTGCGTCACCGTATGTGCCGATTGATTACGCAATACCGATGGCGAGAATGGAAAAGACCGTTGAAAATCTTCATCCGACCGCGATAATAACAGATACGGACGGCAAGGCAAAACTTGAAAGTCTTAATCTTGACACAGAGATACTTATATTTGATGAGCTTGCAGACGGACAAGCCGATGATGCGGCGGTTGATAAGTCGCTGGGCGGTGTGTGCGATCTTGACCCTGCGTATATTATGTACACATCAGGCTCAACAGGTGTGCCGAAAGGCGTTACAATTTCAAACAGAGGTGTTATAGATTATATTGAATGGATTGTCGAAACATTCCCGATTGACGAAAACAGCGTAATCGGTATGCAGTCGGCGTTCCATTTTGACAATTCTGTTTTTGATATGTATACCGCTTTTTATACGGGTGCAAAAACTATGATAATTCCAGAGATACTTTTTTATGTATCCCGAAAAACTTATGGATTATATGACGGAAAACAAAATTTCCGTTATCTTCTGGGTACCAACCGTTATGATAAGCGTTGCAAACGGCGGTGTGCTTGAAAATGCCGATTTGAGTGCATTAAAACTGATATTGTTTGCAGGCGAAGTAATGCCGAATACTCAGCTTAATATATGGAGAAAATATTTGCCCGACTGTATGTATGTAAATATGTATGGTCCGACAGAAGCAACGGATATTGCAACGTATTATATTGTTGACAGAGAATATGAAAATCACGAAACTTTACCGATAGGTAAGGTTTGCAGAAATATGCGTGCATTGATTTTGAACGATGATGATAAGCAATGTGCTGTCGGTGAACAAGGTGAACTTTGCATAAGCGGTACGGGTATTGCACTCGGATATTGGAATTCACCGGAGATTACGGCAAAAGCATTTGTTCAAAATCCGCTTAATACAAAATATTACGACAGAATTTACCGTACAGGCGACCTTGTTTATGAAAATGAAGAAGGCAATATAATTTTCATAGGCAGAAAGGACAGCCAAATTAAATTGAGAGGTAACAGAATTGAACTCGGTGACCTTGAAAGTGCGGCGGCAGCTATTGAGAATGTCGCAAGTGCATGTGCATTGTTTGATGCGGATCAACAGGAGATTGTATTGTTTATCGAAACAACAGCAGAAATTGTCGCAAGAAAGTTTAAGGTGGAGCTTAAAAAATATGTTCCGGCATATATGGTACCGGGCAAAATCGTAACTATGGAAAAGTTCCCTCACACACCGAGCGGAAAGATAGACAGAGTCGGTTTTTAAGAAAAACTTATATTACGGCTGAGTAAAATTGCCCACAGCACTGTGAACAATTTTCTTTCAGCCGAAACAAGGAAATTAAAATCAAAAAAGGAGATAATTAAAATGGAAGAAATCAAAGAAAAACTAAGAGCATTCATACAGGAGAAATTTGAAATTGATGATGATCCTGATTTTACAGATGATGTACATTTGTTCAACGAAGGTTTTGTCGATTCATTCGGCGCGGTTGAAATAATCCACTTTATCGAACAGACATACAACATCGAAATCACACAAAAGGATATAACACTTTATCCGATGAATACAATCGAAGAAATAGCTGAGGTTGTCGAAAATAAATTATCATAATCAGAAAGGTAACGGATAAATGTGGTATCTTCAGACAGATGTACTTTTTAAGACTTTTTATAGCCTGTGGTGCAATGATACTGATTTCAGGACTTTCAAGGCTGATTTTCAAAAAGATTTCGGACCTAAAGTTCTTGTATTTGCAAGTATAGCAGTTATAGCATATGTTTCGTGGCAGCTTGCCATAGCGATTGTATGCTATACACTTATAACATTTATTTTCGCACGAATACTGAAACCGCTGAAAAAAACACGGCGGTTTTTCTTCGTACTGTTCAGTATTTTGTGTACAGTGCCGTTTTTCTACGGACGAATGACGGAGTTTTTTCCGCAACTTCCTGTAATAATTACATTTGTGGGAATAGCGTATCATATGCTTAAAGCTGTTGACGTTATGTACTTCGTGTACTATACGGATATGGATATTCCGTTTTTGACGTATGTGAATTATATGTTGTTTTTCCCGACGTTTACGGCAGGTCCGATTTTCAGATACAGAGATTTTCAAAAGGTATATAATAAACCCGTACCGCTAACGACAGACAGATTTATAACTTGCGTAAAGCGGTTTATAAAGGGAATGTTTAAGAAAATGGTTGTACTTTACTTTGTAAGTACATTCTTTAACTTCCTTGTCGCAAGCGAAAAACATTGGTATGTAAGCCTTGCGATAGTGGTTTTCAGCTATCTGTTCCTGTTCTTCGACTTATCGGGTTACAGCGATATGGCGATAGCCGTAGGCTCGGTTATGGGATATACAGTGCCCGAAAACTTCAGAAAGCCTTGGGCGGCGGCATCATTTACGCAGTTCTGGCGTAACTGGCACATAACTCTTTCCGATTGGGTCAGAGAACATATTTTTGTTGTATTAAACGGTAAAAAACTCGGAAAACTTGCTTCAGCCGGAATGGGCTTTCTTGTAATGTACGTTATGGAAATGTGGCACGGTTTTACTTGGGTGTACGTTATCGGCGGTATTTATAACGGCTTGTGTCTTGGTCTTGAAAACCTTTTGGGACTTACAAAGGCGGAAAAACGTAAGATGAAAAAGCCTGTCTATATTGCAAGATGTATTATAGTAAATATGCTTTTTTGCATTTAATACATTGATGTTTACCGTAACACCTGCACAGTTTTTTTTGAGATACTTAAAGGATTTATAAGAATATGAAAAAGATTGTAACAATAATTGCGATTGTACTTGCAATAGCGGTCGGTGATTTGGCACTGACTTATAACAATTTCATAGTGAACAGTGATTATTTTGTGAAAAACGATTTTGAAATAACGCAGTATAAACACCCCGAAAAAGTTTGGGATAAGGTGTTTTTCGGAAACAGCGTTGTTATTTCGGCATATATGGAGGACAAGAGCAGTAAAGGATATGTCAATCTCGGTCTTGACTACGGTGTTGTTACCGACTTGTGGGAAATGATTGAGAAGAAGCATATAAATATCGGCTCTGAACTTGTTATCGGACTGAATTATTTAACGTTGTATGATGAGTTTGAAACCAATCCGACATATATATGGCATAAAAAGTTGTATGAGCCGTATGCGTATTTTGAGCGTGACAGATTTTATCCTATGATAACAGACGGCTTTGATAAGCTGTTAAACGGCGAAAGTCCTTTGCCGTATAAATATCTTCCGCAGGAAAAGCATATTTATCATGGCGCAATGTCGGATAAAATGCTTGAAAAGACTATGGAAAATTATCAAGACGAATTTTTCAATCTTCCGACGGAGAAGTTTTCAAAGAATGTGGCTGCACTTGAGAAGATTATAAATTACTGTAATGATAATAATATAAGGGTTAGGGCGGTTTGGATGCCGTGGAATACGAAACTTGAACAGCCTGAATTATTGGGTGAAGTCAAGGCTATGGCAAACGAAGTATTTGATAAGTATAACGTGGAAGTGCTTGATATGGAAACTGCTTTGTCACCCGAATGTTTTTACGATACGGGACATTTGAATTATGACGTGGGTTCAGCTATCTTCACTCAAATGATAGATGAATGGTTGTAGAAAAATCGCCCACAGCACTACTTTTTGCTTGGGCTGGTCGCAGACTGATAGTCTGCTGCTCGCCCATGCAACCGGGGGCAGTACATATGTACAGCACCGCAAGTTGGCTGTGAACAATTTTTGGAAGGATCTTTATATGAAACAAAAATTAAAAACAATAGGAACATTTTTAATATACCTTGCAATGTTCATTTTAATATGTATATTCTTTACCGGTCACGGTACATTTATATATGAGGCATTTTAAAAGGAGAAAGTTTATGAAAAACTTATACCAATATTTCTTGCAGTGCTTTGTCTTACGGCGTGCGGAAATGAACAGGTAAAAATCCCGATACATTGTCTACAGCGGTAATTTCGTCCTCGGACAGTGTTACGGCAAAAACACTTTAAACAGTTTAAATGAATCAACCGTTGCAACATTGACCGCCGATAAAATCGACGCGTCAAATATCGGTGATTTGTCGGATTATGATGTTTTGTACATTGATAAAAGCGTTGTGGAAACAGGCGGTTTTAATGCAAGTGCAGTTGAGGAATATGTATCAAACGGCGGAAGTGTTTTCCTTGACAATGATGTGTATAACGTATTTGATAAGGACTTTATCGGTGCGGAGGACTTTGTAACGATTGATTCTTGTCCGGTTGATATGATTTATCCCGAGAACAGCGATAAAGGAATAAAGAAAATTCAGTCGCTTTTTGTCTGATTTTTCGATGTTGTACAGAAATTATGCCGATTATAATGATGTGCTTGTAAATCAAAATTACGGAGTCGGCGTTGTTCCGTCAACAGCGGAATGTATTGCGTCAAAGGATAATGTGGGAATTTATACGGTAAATCAGTACGGAAACGGTTATGTGTTCTTCACCAATCCGCTTTTACCAAATTCATTTTCCGTAAACAATCTTTCTCCCGATGATACCGGCGAATACCTTTCAGCAACAACGGTCGGTGCAAATAAATTGCTCAGAGATTATTTTGCGGAATTTGTTTCGCTTAAAAATTACGGATATGCCGTTGAACACGTTTTGGGCAGCTTTGCAAAGCCTGTTGCCTCGTGGAGCTTCACTATGAGGATATTACGGGTATAGATAACGGCTCGGCGGAAATTTTTGAGGAAATGTGTGAAAGATACGGTCAAGTACCGTCATTCACGCTTGCAAGAAATCCGTATATTTGGTTCAGACGTGCCGAAAGTGTGACGTATGCACTGAATAATAACGGTCAATTTGCAATGGATCCGTATGAAAATGCGTATTCATCGGGAACGCACTTTGTAACCGCAAAGGAATGGCTGTCACTTGATTATGACGATAACACAATCAGCTATTTTGAGGACAGCCACGATTATATAAAACGTGCTTATCCGTGTCCGACGGACTTTAACGGTGACGGCAAGATGGACTTGATTTGCGGAAGTGCGGACGGAAAACTGTACTATTTCGAGGGTGCGGGAATGAAATCGAATTACGAACTTGACGTTGCGACTATGTTTACCGATATGGACGGAAATCAAATTTCGGTCGGTGCATATTCATCACCTACAACTGCCGATATTGATAATGACGGTGTTGATGAAATAATTACAGGTGATGAAAACGGAAGTATCCATTGCTTTAAAAGATCTGACGGTATGGTGCTTGACGATCAAGGCATCATTCTTGAAACAGGACTTACCGACGCAATGCCGTCAATCGGTGATTTGAACGGTGACGGCGTGCTTGATATGGCGGTCGGCTCACGAAACGGCGAAATGAGAATATATTACGGCGATATGGGTGAGTACAGTGTTTTGTTTAATGCTTACGAAACCGTTGATACAGGTCAAAGTTGGTGTTCGCCTTGTATAGCCGACGCAGACGGTGACGGCGTGAATGAGCTTTTACGCAGGTACGTTTGAGGGATATATCGCGAAGTTTGAAAATAATGTTTTTAACGGTTATATTGAAGGCAATGAAAGCAATTATAAGGGTAATAATAATCTGAAATTCGGTGCGAACAGTGTACCGCGATTTTATGATATTGACGGTGACGGCAACAAAGATTTGGTTGTCGGCTCACTTGAATACGGTATGGCTGTGCCTATAGACAGCGATTATTTTCCGTATCGTGAAAAATTGCAGAAACAGCTTGACGGCTTTAGGACAGAGGAATCTATGTCGGTGTACACGCACTTTCAAATGAATATGCCGACAGTACGCATGACCAAAGGGAGCTTGAATATCAAAAAATGCGTTTGAGTCATACGGACTTCCATGGATAGGCAGTGGTGTAAATCAGCATACATGGAGAACAAGTAAAATCGGTTATGACACGCATTTTGATAATATGAGCGGTTATGACGGAACATACAAGAGTCAGTTTGATGCGGGACTTTATTGGAACAGCGGTTCGCAGACTCCGAACAGTATCGCTGTACCGGAAGTAAGCGCGGAAAATTCAATTCTTGTTCCGTTCTATCTCGATAACGGTCAGCTTATGCTTCAACCGTCAAATACACCGAACGGAAACAGCGAATTTTCGGCGATTTCCGCAAAGTATGAAGTGCCTATTCTTTTCTACAATCACTGCGATTACGTTTACCGTGAGCAGGACAGCGAGGAGGAGAAGATTAAAAAGGTTGATACGCTTGTAGATGATTACGGCTATAATTTCGTACAGGAAAATCAGCTTGCAAAGATGACTGCGGCGGCATATAACAGCAGGGTCAGTGCAAAGTGGGATAATGATACTTTGTATTTGTCGGCGGCGACAAAAATGAGGATATTCCGCTGTATGATAAGAATTATCAAAATTCTACCGGTGTAAAAGTGATTTTTGCCGACGGTGTTACGGTTGATGAATTTAATATAGACGCAAGTGTTGCATATAAAAAGATAACTGCATTTATACGTCACTTGATAAAGGCGTAAAGATTTCAAAGAACGGTGAAAATAAAGATATAAATATCACTTCGGTGAATGTACCTGCAAAAATTTCAAAGAATGATAAGGGTGCAACGATTAAATTCTGTGACGGCGGTATGATGACGGTTGAAGTTGCCGGTAATGCGCGTACAACGTCAAAAGGCTGGGAAACAACTCAACAAGAGGGTAAAACACTGTTTAGAAAATACGGAAAAGCAGAAACTTTGAAAATAACAAAATAAAAAAGTGCCGAAAGGCACTTTTTTTATATGATTTTTAAAATTAAGCCATTTTTACTGTCCCCAAACATTTCTTAAATGCTCGGCGTACATATCTTGCATTTCTTTAATTTCGCCAAGTCCCGTAAGGTCACACTCGACATTGAAACCGTTATTTTCAAATTCTTCTTTCCATTCGACAGCCATATCATTTTTTTTCGCGTGGTCGCCGCATACAAGCATAAACGGGAGTAGTGTTACATTCTTTATATCGGTTTTCATTGCGTGGGGAGATGACTGTTTCAAGGTCGGGAAAACCCTCAACAGTACCGACAAATACGTTGTTCATATCGGCATTTTTTTAAAGTGATAATCAAGGGCAGGGTAGGCGGCATTCGCAAAATGGTCGCTGCCGTGTCCCATAAAAACGTAAAGTTTGTTTTTGTCGGTAAGTCTGTGTTTGAAAATATCAACAATGTTGTAATAGTCACTCGTTTCGGTAACAAGCGGACGAGAAATTCTGATTTTCATTTTGTCGTTAAATTTCTCAATCATTCTGCAAGCTTTGTCGTATTCAATACCGCACATAATGTGAGTAGGGACACAAAAAATGTCTGTGTAACCGCTTTTATATAATTTTTCGAGTGCTTCATCTACAGTATCAATTTCTATTCCGTCACGTTCACGGAGCTTTTTAATAATCATACCGCTTGTAAATGCACGGAAAACATCTGTTTTAAATTCATATTTAAGCTTTTTTTCGACAGCACCGATTGTTTTTTTCAAGCGTATCGCGGTGGCTTGTGCCAAAGCTTATGACAAGTATTGCAGTTTTCATATTTTCTCCTTTATTTTCTGTTCATATAATTCTAAACTTTCTTTTGCAATTTCAAGCATTTCATCCGAAACCATAAAATTTAATATTTCTTTTTTTAGTGTCCCTGCTTTCGCTTATTAAAATACTTCTGTATTTCTCTATTATAGGTAAAATGCTTGCGTAAAGTTCTAAATCGTTTGATTTAATTTGGCTGATTTTTTTTCGCAAGTGCCGGTGATTTGCCGTTTGTCGAAACAGAAATCGTTATGTCATCGTAGTTTTTTGATGACGGTAATATAAAATCGGAATGCTCTGTGTCATCAGATAGGGACACTAAAATGTTGCGTTTTTTTGCGTCATTGTAAATCGTTTGATTTACTTCTTTGTTGTCTGTTGCGGCTATGACAAGAAAAGAATTTTTTATGTCACTTGAGGAATATTCTTTTTCAAGTCGTTTGACGTTTGGAAATCTGTCTTTAAAAACAGGACTTACTGCGGTTACGTCTGCACCGTATTTTAAAAGCGTTTTAACCTTTCTTTCCGCAACATTTCCACCGCCTGCAACGGTACATTTTCTTCCGCGTATATTCAGCATTATCGGAAACATCAGTTTTCCTCCAACCACTTTGCAGCCTCAACCGCGTAGTAGGTTATAAGCATTTTTGCACCGGCACGTTTCATTGCGGTAAGGCTTTCAAGGACGATTGACTTTTCGTCAATCCAACCGTTTTGTGCGGCGGCTTTAATCATTGAGTATTCACCGCTTACATGATATATTGCAAGAGGGACACTAAAAGTGTCGCTGACCGTTTTTGCAATATCAAGATACGGCATACCGGGTTTCACCATGATTATGTCCGCACCTTCGTCAATGTCAAGCTGTGTTTCGATAATTGCCTCTTTTTTATTTCTGAAATCCATTTGATAACTTTTTCTGTCCCCAAACGACGGAGCACTGTCGGCTGCGTCGCGGAACGGTCCGTAAAATGATGATGAATATTTGACGCTGTATGCCATTATAAGTACGTTCTCAAAGCGGTTTTCGTCAAGTGCCTGACGTATTGCACCTACTCGTCCGTCCATCATATCCGACGGTGCAACAATATCCGCACCTGCTTTTGCACAAGCCACCGACGCTTTTGCTAAAAGAGGTAAAGTCTTGTCGTTGACGATACAGTCGTGTTCGATAACACCGCAGTGACCGTGCGAAGTGTACTCACAAAGACAAATATCGGCAATTACGATTAAATTGGGATACAGTTCTTTTGTAAGGCGGATTGCACGTTGAACAATGCCAAATTCATTGTATGCCTCACTGCCGAATTCATCTTTTTGTTTTCGGAATACCAAAGTAAAGCACCGCACCGACCCCTGCCGAAACCACTTCGTCAAGTGCGGATGGCAGGTCGGTAAGCGAGTATCGCTTGATGTTCGGCATTGACGGAATATCTTCTGTTTCGCCGTCAATTATGAACATCGGATATATTAAGTCTGTTTTGTCAATCGAAGTTTCGTGTACAAGGTCGCGAATTTGTTTTGTCACACGAAGTCGTCTTGGTCGTCTGATCATTTAGTGTCCCTCCTGATACAGTCGATAATGCTTTCTGCGGTTGCATTGTCGGCTGTTTTATAAATTTTAAGCCCGCATTTTTCGGCGGATTTTGTTGTTTCGTTTCCTATTGAAATCAGCTTTATATTTGACGTGTCTGCCATTTCGGAAAATGCCTTTGCGGCAGAACCGCTTGATAATATAACATAGTCAGTATCGTTTAGACATAAATTCAAAAAGTTCCTTTTTTGAGTTGTCGGTTTCTGTTCTGTAAAGGTGCATATCGGTGAAATTAATATTATTTTCACTTAAAATATTCGGCATGGTGCTTGCACCGTTTTCGGCTCGAATTAAAAAGAATATTGTCGTTTTTACTGCACTTTTCGCACATTAGGCGAGCAAGCTCAAGTCCCGAATGAATTTGAGGAACCATGTCGGCATATATGCCGTAATTGCAAAGTACGTCGGCTGTTTTTTGCCGACAACAGCGAATTTAGTGCCCCTTAAAGTGCGTATATCGGTTTTTGATTTTTTGTAAATATTCAAAAATATTTTAACACCGTTTGCACTTGTAAATACTATATGTGAAAAAGTGTGCTATATCCGCTTTTGAAAACAAGTCGAAATTAATCGGAACTGTTTTGATTAAAGGAAGCTCCGTTATGTCAAAATCGGTCGCCGCATTTTTTTATGCTTTTTGTTCATTAACGGTGTTGCGGTTGTGAGTATTTTTGTATTTTTTGTTTAAACCAATCTTGCTTTTAAATTCACCACATCACCGACAAGAATTATCGCCGGAGAAGTCATTTGTTTTGCCAATGCAGATAAATTATTTAGTGTCCCCGTAACACATTTTTTGACGCGGCATTGTGCCGCTTGAAATTACGGCAACAGGTGTATTTTCCGATTTACCGTTTTCAATAAGCTTATTGCTTATATTTTCGGCAGACGAAAGCCCCATAAGAAAAACAAGCGTTCCGCTGAGTTTTGCAAGTGCGCTGTAATTAACCGTTTCATTTCCGACTTTTTTTCGTGACCTGTTATAACGTGAAACGAAGTTGCAACTCCGCGGTGAGTGACTGGAATACCGCAATATTCGGCGGCACTGTAACAAGAAGAAATACCGGGTACAATTTCGTAGTCAATATTATTTTCGATTAGTGCGATAATTTCTTCACCTCCGCGACCGAAAAATAAACGGATCGCCGCCTTTCAGACGTACAACATTTCCGAAACGGCTGTGTTCAACAAGGGTTTTGTTGATTTCCTCCTGTACCATGTGATGATTGCCTGCGATTTTTCCGGCATAAATCAATTTACAGTCGTTTTTTGCATAGCTCAATAAAGTCGGATTTGCAAGGTGGTCGTAAATTATGACGTCCGCTTTTTTATACATTCAAGACCTTTCTGCGTGATTAATCCGCTGTCACCGGGTCCTGCACCTACAAGATATACCATTTGATTTACTCCTTAATTTTATCAAGCGTTATTTCAGCCATTTTTTTGCCGAGTAATATCGGATCGTTTCCGAACATTTCAAGATAAATTTCTTTGTCGTTTTCTTTGAAAAACGTGCACATTTTAATTTCTTTACCGTTAAATTCAGACGATGCACCGCATGGCGCGTGACAGCCACCGCCTGTGTACTGCAAAAATGCACGTTCGCATTTTAATTCGGTCATTGCGACTTTATCATTTATCGCCTGTGCGTATTTATCGGCTTTGCCGACGGCAGTTTCAATGGCAAGAATTCCCTGACCTGCGGCACATATGAAATTATCGCCGAGATTTTCGATTTTAACGTCGGAAACGGCAAGACGGTTTATTGCGGCACGAGCCATAATAACCGCATCGTATTCACCGTTTTTGACTTTTTCAAGACGAGTGCCGATATTACCTCTGATTGGTTTAAAAACAGCGTTCGGGAACAGTTTTTCAGCCTGTGACTGACGTCTTGCACTGCCTGTACCGATTATTTTTATGTCGGATAATTCAGTGTCCCCAAAATGAACAAGAACATCACTTCTGTCGTCGCGAAGAAGTGCGGCACTTATCGTAAGACCGTCGCAAATTTCTGTCGGCATATCCTTTGCACTATGCACCGCCATATCTATTTCACCGCTTAAAAGTGCGGTTTCGATTTCTTTTATAAAAACACCTTTTCCGCCGAAACTTTGGAGCGACTTATCAAGCTGACGGTCACCCTTTGTTGAAATGCCGGCAATTTCAAAAGTGTCGTTTGGAAAATGCTCTTTCAATTTTTTGATTACAGCCTCTGTTTGTTTGATTGCAAGCTGGCTTTTTCTTGAGCCGATTTTTATTATACTCACGTTAATTTCTCCCTAAGCAAAATAATAAATTCACTGAATTTTGCATAATTGTTGTCTGATTTCAGATTATATATTTTATGGCGAAAAGTGTTCTTTTCGCTCTCGTTTTCAATTTTATTCTCTGCCGATTTGAATAATGTTTCGCTTTCGGAAAAAAGTTTCCATATACGAAATTCATCAATATATTTTTGAAGAATTTTTTCGGCTTTCATAATTTCCTGTTGTTTAATTCTGTTGTTGTTGTCCACGATTTCGGTTAAATCGTCAATATTTTTGTAAACTGTGTATTCATCCTCGAATACCTCAATTTCACGAGGTACTGCAAGGTCGATAAAAACTCGCTTTTTACAAGTCTTTATTGCGTTTTTTGATCTGCTTTTTTCAAGTACGATATGCGGACTGGACGTGGCACTGATTACGGCGTCATACATATCAAGATTATCATAACGCTTGTCGTAATCAACGGTAATCGCACCGTCAATGTGGTTTATAATGCCGTCATGCGTACGCGAAGTGGCATAAATATTTACACCGTCAAGGGCCAGTAAATCTTTAAGAACGATAGAGCCTGTTTTCCGCTTGCACCGATAATTAATATGTTTTTGTCATTTAGTGTCCCCAAAATATTTTGACACTGTTTTATTGCAATGGTTGCCGCGGAAACAGGAGTTTTCGATAAAAGCGTTTCCGTTTTAACTTTTTTGCACCCGTTACGGAAATACGGAAAAGAGTGTTGAGATATTTTCCGCAGCACAAATGTTCTTTTGCAAATTCGTGCGCGTCTTTAACCTGACCTAAAATCTGATCCTCACCGAGAATCATTGATTTAAGTCCCGACGCGGTAAGTGCAAGATGACGCGAACAATCGTCGCCCTCATATATGCTTATGTACTTTTTAACAAATTCATCGGTTAGGGACACTAAACAGTCAATGAATTTATCTTTCATATTATACCCCGCAAGATAAAATTCACAACGGTTGCAAGTGGACAAAAGCACACATTCTTCAGCGATATTCTGTTTTATATACTTTAAAATTTCAGCCTGTTTTTTCTTTGTAAAAGATACTTTCTCACGAATTGATATTGGAGTATTTTCGTGGCTGATACTCACTGCAAGCAGTTCCATTATCCCATAACCTTTCTGATTATTTTCTTACAATAACGGTTGTAAAATAACCGTATGATTTGCCTTTTGTATTTTTTTTCGATAATTTCGTTTTCCATACCGATACAGCTTGAAACAATCGCGTTGTTTTCAAGTCCGTACTTTTTTAAAATGTCGTATATTACATCTGTATCGTTGCCCGATTTCATAATCACAACCGTATCAAAATCGGCAATATATTTTTCAAGTAAATTTGATTTAAGCGAGGGAATAATCGCAACCGATTCGTTTCCCTCGCAAAGACTTATCTGTGCCTTGTCCGCAGCGGCACAAAATGAAGTTATACCGGGTATAATTTCAAGTTCAAAGCCTGCATTTTTCACTGCATTGTGAACGTATGTGCAGGTACTGTAAACCGAAACGTCACCGAGAGTAACCATTGCAACATCTTTTCCGTCTTTTAAAGCCGATATAATTTTTTCGGCTGAATTTCTGCGGGACTCCTCTCTGATTTTAGTGTCCCCGCTCATGCGAAATTCAAGTTCTGAAATTTCTTTTTTATCCGTATCAAATTCCTTGCGTATTATTTCAAGTGCAGTTGATTTTTTCTCCGTATTTTTTAACGGGAACGGCGATTATATCAGCCTGTTCCAATGCACGAAGCGCACCGAGAGTTATATATGAACCGTCACCTGCACCGACTCCGACGGAATAGAATTTTGCCATAGTTATTTACCCCTTATAAGATTTAAAATTTCTTCTCTTGCTTTGCCGATAGTGGCTTTTGAGAAGTCTACATTAAGTTTATCACATTTATTCAAAATTTCAAGTAAATGTGCAATTCTCGGCAATCTTAAATTATGTTCACGCAAAAGCGTCGGATTTGAGAATACTTCTTCGGGAGTACCGTCTGTAAGTAATTTACCGTGATTTATAACGTAAACATAGTCCGAATAAATCGGCACAACGTCAATATCATGCGTTGACATTATAATTGTCGTACCCTCATTTTCGCATATATCGCGAAGAAGGTGCATAAGTTCACTTACGCCCATTGGGTCAAGACCTACCGTCGGCTCGTCAAGAATGATTACCTCCGGCGACATAACAAGTATGCCGGCTATTGCGGCACGTTTTTTCTGACCGAAACTTAATGCATGGGTAGGTTTGTCTTTTAAATCAAAAAATACCTGTGCGTTTAAGTGCATTTTCGGTAAGATGAACAACTTCGTCCTGCGGCAATTTCAAATTCATTGCACCGAAAGACACATCCTGAAAAAAACAGACGCGGAAAAAAGCTGGTCGTCGGGGTCTTGAAAAACTATTCCGACACTTTTTCTTAATTCTCTGATTTCCTTTTTTGAATAACCTATCGGTTTACCCATAAATTTTACTGTCCCCGAATGCGGTTTTAAAATTCCGTTCATATTCAGAAACAATGTTGATTTGCCTGCTCCGTTTGCACCAAGAATTGTTGTGATTTTCCCTTTTCAAAGCCAATGCTCAAATCCGAAAGAGCAAAATGGCTTTCATCATATTTATATGAAAGGTTTTCTGTTTCGATAATATTCATCAAATCCCCGCCTTTCTTGAAAATATCGCAATCGCTGTTGTAATTACGACGTATATGACCGCAAATACGTTAAATTTGACCGAATGATTAATCTTCGGCATAATAACGTTGATTTCGCCGTCATAACCGCGTGGCTCCATAGCGGTATACGTTTTTTCGGCTTGATTAAAGGAACGTATAAAAGGTTTGACGCAAGCTGTGCCGTTGAGTGGTAGCTTACACGAAGATTGCTGTACCCCAAACGTGCGTCTTGAGCGGTGTGTATTCTGTGCGATACGTCAAACAGCACAAAAATGTATCTGTAAATCAGTTCCGCAATTTCGATTATAAAATTCGGTATAATGCTTTTTCTGAGCAAAGTGAATAAATCGACCATAGGCGTGGTAAGTGAAAGAAAATACATACAGCTTACCGCACCGAAACACTTAATCATAACGCGAACAGCCGATAAAAAGACTTGTATGGCTCACGCCGAAATAAGTATTGCCGAAATGCAGTGAAAAAAGCATATCGCCTGAATTTTGACCGATTGAAATTGCTATTGCGGCCGCACCCATAATAATAAAAAACTATCGGGACAGTCATAAGATGAAATACGTTTTTATACGATGTTTTTCCTATAAAAATAATAAGAAACAGCATAGTAAGCGCAGTAAATACGCTTACCAAAAAGCTGTTTGCCCATATGCAGATAACAAGCACCGACATTGAAAACAGAAGTTTTGAAATAGGTGCAATATTTCTGAGTTTTGAATTATATGCTAATTTATCAATTATCATTTTTCTTTTTTAGCTGTTACTCTGCCAAGTACAAAGCCGACAATACCGGCGCCCACACCTGCCTGAAGACAGAAGAAAAGTGACTCGATTTCACCTGACGGCGGCTCCCAGAACGGCTCAAACCATGGCTCGTAACTTTCGTCCAATTCACTTATGGCGTCTGATGCTTGGTCGTCAGAACCGCCAAATTCGTGACCGCCCATAAACAGTAGCGGTACGGCAATTATAAGAACAAGTATAACTGCTAATATTGTATTTTTTAACCCAAAGTTTCATTAATATATACCCCTTATATAACATTAAGCTGCTTAAGTTCATTTGTACAGTTCTTAGCCAATACATTGAATATCATAACAGACAAAATACCCTCTGCAATGGCAATCGGAACTTGTGTAACCGCGAAGATTCCCATAAACTTTACAAGTGATGCAAAGAAGTTTTGGTCAGGGGAATGCAAGCGCAAGCTGACATGATGTTACCACATAAGTGAATATATCACCTATTGTTGCGGCAAGAAATACTGCAAGACCTTTCGGTGCGTTAAGCTTTTGGCAAAGCTTGTATATACCAAATGAAACGAACGGTCCGGCAATCGCCATTGAAAATGTGTTTGCACCAAGTGTTGTAAGTCCGCCGTGTGCAAGAAGAAGTGCCTGGAACAAAAGCACGATTATACCGAGTAAAGACATAATCGACGGACCGAAAAGAATTGCACCGAGTCCTGTACCTGTCGGATGTGAACAACTTCCTGTAACTGAAGGGATTTTTAAGCGATGAAAGAATGAACACGAAAGCTCCTGCAAGTGCAAGAAGTATTTTTGTTTTGTTGTTCTTCTTTGCTTGTTTTTGCATACTGATACCGCCTGCGATAAGGAACGGTATACATACAACTCCCCATATAATACAGTAGTTCGGAGGAAGATAACCCTCCATAATGTGCATTGCGAATGCGTTTGTCATAGGAATGACAAGCAGTAGTGAAAGCATTGCCACCAATAGTTTTGTTTTCCTGTTTGCTAAAGACATAAATTTTTTCTCCTTTTCTTATTATGAAATATGTTTTAGCACACAAGTGACCACTTAAATCAGTTATGAAACTTTTTTGGGAGTGTAGAAAACTTGTGATTTTCACATACCAAAAAAGCCGTAGGGATTGGGTAAATCCTATGGCTTAAAATCTGAATGATTCCGCCATTGACCCATCGTTCGTAGGCACAAATGCGCTCTATTTTCGGCAGGCGATCCGACTGTACGGTAGCGTGACTGTGAGGGAATTTCACCCTGCTTCTCCTTTTGAAAACAAAAATATAAAAACACTTGTTTACCGAAAACGGATATATTGTACATCTCATCAGATTTCAAGAAATTAGTTCGGATTTTGCGAAAATGAACTCGTCGGCGTACGTTTGTACGTTAGAGTTTATTTTCACAAAAAGTGCATAGGTAAGCCGTAGGCTTGCCTATCATTTACTGTGTTTATCAATTTATGAAATATAATAATTATTTTGCACGTTCCGGACAATTTATTGGAATCTGAAATATATCTTGTCTATTTTAACACTATTATATCGAAAAATCAAGGAATTGACAATAAATTAAGTAGGGTGTATAATTTTTTATCTGTTTAGAAAAGGAATGATATATTGTGGATACATCAAAAGCAAAACAGCCTTTGACGAGGCTAAAAATATATACCCGGCGGAGTTAATTCGCCTGTAAGAGCGTTTAAGAATGTCGGAACTTATCCGCTTTTTATAGAATGTGCAAACGGAAGTAAGATATATGATATTGACGGAAACGAATATATAGATTATGTCGGCTCATGGGGACCTATGTTTTTTGGGACACTGTAAGGAAATCGTTTTGGAGGCGGTTAAGGAGGCTTGCGATAAAGGTATGTCTTTCGGTGCACCTTGCCTTGCCGAAACGGAGCTTGCAAAGAGAATTTGTTCGCTTGTTCCTTGTGTTGATGTTGTGAGAATGGTTAATTCGGGTACGGAGGCAACTATGTCTGCGATACGTCTGGCAAGAGGTTACACAGGCAGAAATATAATAGTAAAGTTTGAGGGCTGTTATCACGGACACAGCGACTCGCTTCTTATAAAAGCCGGTTCGGGTGCGGCAACTTTCGGAAGTGCGTCATCGGCAGGTGTGCCTGAAGATTTTGCAAAGTATACGCTTGTTTTGCCGTACAATGATATTGACGCAATAGAGGACGCTTTTGAAAAATGGGTAATGAAATTGCCGGAGTTATAATTGAGCCTGTAGCAGGAAATATGGGCGTTGTACCACCTAAAGACGGATATTTGCAGAAAATTCGAGAGATAACGAAAAGTACGGAAGCGTGTTTATTGTGGACGAGGTTATGACGGGATTTAGATTGTCTGCGTCGGGTGCAATAGGCAGATTTGGTTTGGACGCAGATATTGTCACATTCGGAAAAATTATCGGCGGCGGTATGCCTGTCGGCGCATACGGCGGTAAACGTGAGATTATGGAATTTGTTTCGCCGACAGGTCCTGTTTATCAAGCAGGTACATTGTCGGGTAATCCGCTTGCAATGGCGGCGGGTAACGCACAGATTAAATATTTGCAGGAAAACCCCTATATATATGAAGAAATTGAACAAAAGGGTGCATATCTTGAGAGTGAATTTAAAAAGTCGGCTGAAAAATACGGCGTGAATGTTCGTGTAAACAGAGTAGGCTCAATGATGAGTGTATTCTTTACGGACAATGACGTAACAAATTTTGAAACCGCGTCAAAGTCGGACACCGAAAAATTCAAAGTATACTTTAACGAAATGCTTAAACAGGGTATTTATCTTGCACCGTCACAATTTGAGTCGCTGTTCTTGTCGGACGCACATACCAAGACTGATTTGGAAAAGACGGCGACGGCATTTGATAAGGTTATGGAAATATTGCGATGAATTATTACAGAGAATGTAGACTTTGTCCGAGAAACTGCGGTGTTGACAGAAGCAGGATAGTCGGTGTATGCGGCCAGAGTGATAAGCTTTATGTGGCACGTGCCGCACTGCATATGTGGGAAGAGCCGTGTATTTCCGGTGAGAGCGGTTCGGGAACAGTGTTTTTTACGGGATGTAATCTTGGGTGTGTGTATTGTCAGAACAGAGAAATATCTTCGGAGCATAAAGGCTTTGAAATAACATCGGACAGGTTGGCGGAAATATTTCTTGAACTTCAGGATAAAGGCGCAAACAATATAAATCTTGTCACACCCACGCATTATGTACCGCATATTATAAAGGCACTCGATACGGTAAAAGGACTTGATATTCCGATTGTGTATAACTGCGGCGGCTATGAAAGCGTTGATACACTGAAAATGCTTGACGGTTATATAGATATTTATTTGCCGGATTTTAAATATGCCGACAGCGTACTTGCAAAAAAAAGTATTCAAAAGCAGAGGATTATCCGATACACGCTAAAAAGAGCGATAGATGAAATGGTAAGACAAGTCGGAGGTTGTGAATTTGACGAAAACGGTATGATGAAACGCGGAATAATCATAAGACATCTTGTTTTGCCGTCATATACCGACAATTCAAAAAGAGTGATTAAATATCTGTATAACACATACGGCGATGATATTTATATGAGCATAATGAATCAGTACACACCGCTTGAAAGTGTTTTAAAATATCCCGAAATAAACAGAAAAGTTACGGAAAGTGAATATGACGAAGTGCTTGACTTTGCGGTTGAAATCGGTGTCGAAAATGCTTTTGTGCAGGAGGGGGGTACTGTTTCGGAAAGCTTTATTCCTTTATTTGACGGTGAAGGAGTAGTAAAAAAAGTAGACAAAACAAATATAAAATGATATAATAACAAATATGATTTTTTGAACCTGTTTACAGGTTCGGATAATATATTGATGATTGGGGGCGGATTTATGGAAGATTTGTATGTAACGGTAACGGGCTTTGCGAATTATTATCATAAAAAGCCTTTTGCAATAGGAAACGTGCTTATCTGCGTAAAAGAGCCGTCAAACAAATATGATTCAGAGGCAATAACCGTAAAATTGCCGATTATCGGCAAGGTCGGATATATCGCAAACAGTCCGGCGAGTATTGCCGGCGGTACACTGAGTGCCGGGAAGAATATACGATAAAGTCGAGGATAAGTTTTTGTCCGAGTGATGTTTACGACTCAAAGTAAAGTGATTTGTAAGGTCGAAGAAAATTCGGGCGGAATACTTGAAAAAGAAATACAAACACAAATTGAGGCGGCGGAAGAATGGCTAAACAAGTAGTAAACGATTTTTCAAAGGGAAGTATAATATCAAATATATTAAGACTTTCTATTCCGATGACGCTTGCACAGCTTATCAATGTACTTTACAGTATAGTAGACCGAATTTATATAGGAAGAATGGGCGAAAATTCGTCACTTGCATTGACAGGCGTCGGAGTTTGTCTGCCGATTATAACTATTGTAATCGCTTTCGCAAACCTTATCGGTATGGGCGGTGCACCGTTGTTTTCGATAAAACGCGGTGAGGGCAACGAAAAAAAGAGGCTGAGGCGATACTCGGCAACAGCGTGACACTGCTTGTAATATTCGGTTTGTGTCTTACGGTTGTCGGATTAATCGTAAAAAAGACCGCTTTTGTATCTTTTGGGTGCAAGTGAAAATACGATTGAATATGCAAATTCATATATAACGATTTACCTCTTGGGTAACGTGTTTGTTATGATGAGTTTGGGACTTAATTCGTTCATAAATGCACAGGGCTTCGGTAAAACGGGTATGTTTACCGTCGTAATCGGAGCGGTGCTGAATATTATTTTAGACCCGATATTTATATATATAATGGGCGTACAGGGTGCGGCACTTGCGACAGTCTTGTCACAGCTTGCCGCGTCGGTTTGGACGTTTAAATTTTTAACCGGCAAAAATACGATTATAAAAATAAAACTTTCCGCAATGCGCTGTCAGGCAAAACGTGTAAAAAGAAGATACTTGTTTTAGGGCTTTCGGGATTTACAATGTCGGTGACAAACAGTGCGGTACAGATTGCGTGTAACGTAAGTTTGCAGAATTACGGCTCGGACGTGTATGTCGGAGTTATGACTATAA